>Ga0209208_10011997_pt1 | contig 11043 bp, 4 predicted proteins | sample S1TSphfallax_3_FD_187694 | JGI IMG/M metagenome (GOLD analysis project Ga0209208, IMG submission 187694) | Host-associated microbial communities from peat moss isolated from Minnesota, USA - S1T2_Fd - Sphagnum fallax MG (SPAdes) (version 2) | ecosystem: Host-associated > Plants > Peat moss >... | reverse complement strand
GGTTGTAGGTTTAAGCTTTAAAACAATCATGGTTCATTCAAGGTGAAGGATAATCATTAGTGTGGTGGCGGTTGTCATTTTTTTGAGAGCTGCCAATTCCAGTTCTTGGAATAAGTTTTAATTAGAATCACCTCAACTGTCTATGAATCTTGTTCCCCAGTTGTAGAGAACTAGCTAGTTTCCAGAAATCCAGAAGAACGTAACCCTTGGATCTCAGTAAAAACTGGTTTTTGGTTCATTTTCATTTCAAAAGGGTTTGAATCTCAGGACCTTTAAGGGAGGGATAATGATTGTTACCATGACGCTACAATCTCATATGTGCTAAGAAATTTTTTATTTTTTATTTAAAACAATACATGTGCCCATTCAAAGTCTCACATTCCAATTTTAAATAAAAGTGTCATGTTGTATGTTACACAAATAAAGGTGGAGCTTAATAATAAATGAATCCTTTGACCTCAAGAAGGTCTTGGGTTCAATTTCCCATTTTACAAGGCTATGCCTATTTTCTCATCCTACAAAAAAATTACGCCCTAGTAGGGTGAGAACTGGACTAGTGGTCAACCCCATAACCACTTCAAGTATTAGAACTGAGGCCATATGATACCTTAGGTAGTTCTCATGAACAAGTTTTCACATAAGTGGTTCTCATGGAATTAGTTTTCGCATATTCAACCAGAATCACTAGTTTTCATTGAAAGTACTAACCTGCTAGTCAGCCTGAGAATTCACCATGTTTGTGAGAACAGCCCAACACTAGTAATCATGTACCAGCCATGACTTATAGATAATTGCACAAAAACAACTCTAGAAAATGGACAACAAAACCCAATGGTCCACCCCATAACCGCCTTGGATATCAAAATAGGATCCTTATGGTACCTTGGATAGTTCTTGGGGAGCCAATTCTCATTCAAAGAATCATCCTAATAACTAGCTTGAAGACCAACCTTATTTGTGAGAACTACCCAACATTGATAATCATTTAACCATAGATCACTTACAAATAATTGCACAAAAAACCTTGGAAAATTGTTTCATGTTTTTTGAAGTTGCCATAAATAAGTTAAGATTCTTGAAAAATACTTAGAGAATGTTACTTGACCATTTTATAAAGGTGTATACAAAAATAATCAAAGATTCTTTTGATCAACTTAAATGTTGTATAATACATTCCTTAATTTAAGGTGAATGCATAATTGAATGGGTCAATTTTGTTTTCACAATGATTATTTTTGCAGGGTGAATTGTGTTTAAATGCTTGCGATGAATAATATAATTTTGAACTTCTTAATTAAATATTAATCATACATTAACATGATGATTATGAACATATTTATATTTAAACTATATTTTGAAAATTATGCATTCACTATTAGTGATCGACTTTTGAAATTTAGAAATATGAATTAGTTGAGCGATTAGATTGTTAATAAATTAAAGAATTCACATTAAATTTCACTCCAAATTGTTTATAATGATTAAGTATGCTTGAAAAATGAAATCTAATCATATTATTATTAGGAAATAATAAAATTAGGTGTGATTTTTTTATGTAGAACTTTAATAGATGATAGTTATAGACGTTTGAATGGTCAAAATTGAACCTTATTCTCAAAAATCCTTTTGAAATGATGTTCCTTTTATTTTTCAAAAGAAAAATCCTTAATGAACATGTTTAAAAAATATTTACTTTGTTCTATATTCATATGGACATTATGAAATCTTGAAAATTAACAACCAATATGTCCATTTGATCACTTTTTAAAAACTTATTAAAGTAACCAAACCTTAAATGCATATGGATAGTTTAGATGAAAAGCATAAAAATCATGCGATGCTTTCATGAGAAAAATATCATTGGATAAGCAAATGCAATTTTGTGAAATAGAAGTGGAATATTCATTTTTGGTTCATCATTAAATTATTTACACATTTTTTAATTTTGAATGCATAGACACCTAAAATGGGTAGATGGGAAGCCCATACACAATGGCATGGATATTTATTTATAAACTAGGCCCCCCATATCAATATTTATTTATAGCTTAAATTGGCAATAAATGTTTTCAAACACATAAGGTAACAAAACTTGGATCAAACATGTGGTTGTTCAAAATGACATTGTTGTGGTCCTAAAATTTGTGACAAAGTGTAACTAATGATTAAATGTGCATCATTGCACAAAATGTGTTGCCCATTTTTCAAAACATGCTACCTTGTGATGTTAAAATAATTGCTAACTACTGCAATTTAACTAGCCTTGAAACTTGTAATAATCTAAGTATCAACAATATTGCAACATTAGTCTATACAAAATGATGTGGGATGTTTCAATAGCTTCAACAACTTATATGGTTAAGTAGTTTATTCCACCAATGTTGAATTGGGAATGTTTCTATGCACCCATGTTGGTTCAATCAAATATGTGCACAAAACATCTCGTCATTTTCATTGTTATGTAAAAGGGTGAAAATCTGGTCACTAAACATTACCATCCTTATGAATGAAATGTTGGGCAAAATAAATGCAAATTATTTCCACTAGTAAGATTTTAAAGAAAAACAACTATGTTTACAACTAGACTTATAGTCATTTTGGATTATATGACTATGGTCACTAAAGTTGTGTCAAATAGCTTGTTTAAGCAACTTAACATGACATGTGTCAAGTCATGTCCAAAACAACTATGTGTATTCTCCACATGGATAAATAAAAATATGTAGTCATTTTATTGTCATTTACGACACATGTAATCATGTTATAATCATTTACAACACCATGTAGTCATTTAGGATCAAGTTTCGACTATTGTTAAAGGAAATTGAACTTTCACCTCCATGGCCACAAACCAACTCCTTAACCATCTAACCAATACTTCAACTTGTGATATACTATGTAATCATATAAATATAAACATGTATATTTCAAATCTTATGAATATTCATATCATTATTTAATTTTGTAAGTTCATAATAAATGAATTTCACATTTTAATTACATAATTATAATTTATTTCAGTAAAATATTTTTTGGGTTAGGATTCAAATTTAATGTTTTTTATTTTTTATTTTAAAATTAATTTTAATATTTCATATTTAATACATACATTTTTACTTTTTAAATATTAAATTAAACTGATTTAATATTTTTGGGCCATATATTAAAATTTTGAATTAAATTTTATTCATATCTTTAATTCAATACTTCAATAAAAAATTTATTTTTCATTTTTTTTAATGTAAATATATTATATCAATTTAAAATATTTATTTCAAAAATTTTGATGCAAATTTTTAACTATAAACATATACATAAATATCATGATTTAATTTGTAAAAATAAATTTGATTATCATTGATTAAACCTTTATACATGTATGCATGTCATTTGTAAAAATAAGAAACTAAAATATAACATTTCTATAGACTGATGAAAAACTTTATAAATGTACATCTTAAATTATATTTATGAAGTATCATGTCAATTATTATTTACATTTTTCATAGAATACATAATATACAATTCAATAATGATTACAATTATGTTAATTTGATTACATATTTACAACATGTGGCAAAATTACACATATTAAATGTAAAATGATAAACATTTATTTTCCACATCATATATTTTAAATAATATTATAATTTTTTTAATAGATATTTACATAAAATACCAAATCCTTTTAATATCATATGCAATATCATAATGTCACAATTATTATTGTTGGTTAGTCACTTTAACAAGTTTACTTCTTTAGCTTGACAATATATAAAATTGAATACATGCCCACATGTTAAACAATCATTCCATTAGTCCATTAGTTGTAATAATCATTAGATTGCAATTACACATAAGCTAGATAATTGAAAATATGGTTCATAGTTGTTTATTTAGTTGTTGAAGATCATTAGTTGTTTAACAAGAGGTTGCATAGAACATGAATTCTTCTAATGGTTTACTACAATTTAAATAATAATCACATAACATTTCATATAAAAGGTAATGAAATAAAAGAAAAGATATGTTTTTTGAAGATAGTCCTATCGTTTGGACATATCACTAATCTAACCAATGAGACCTGTAGCAAAGGAATTTAACATAGGAATAAAACAAAAGGGATTTGAAATTAGCTACCTTCTACACCTTTTTAAATACCTTAAAAAATGGATAATCAAGTTTAATGGGTCTATATTTCCTATTCACAATGCATGCAAACCTTATATGGTGTTCTTCTATTGTTTGCACTACCTACAATCCTTTTATGATTGTTTCCTACCATTTGTAGCATTTGCATACCTTTTGTGGCTATTGCCTACCATCTATAATGACCTCCTTTACCTTGTAGATTTCAACTTTCAAGCCTACTTCATTTTCATTACCATTTTTGAACAATTACCATCATGTGGCAATAAGATACATCTAACTCCAAAAGTTAAATAAATAATACATATCCTATCATTTTTATATTAAAAACATAGAACTATTGTGAAAATACAACAAAAATCTAAATAATTATAATATGAACTATTTTCTTTAACATTTTATTATATTTTACTACAAGTAAATGCCAACAAGATAACTGGAAATCCATCAACTATTTTCCATTACACAAATCAAAATACAACTTGATTCCATATTTTCCTCCATTATTTAATGTTACACACACCTTTTTCACAATAGAATCATCTCATAATAAGAACTCCAAACTATAATACAATGGAATGATCCCCAATCCTCCTTCCATCCTTCTAATCCCCTTTCTTTTCAAAACCACGCAAGGCCCATATCCTTCTTATGAAATTAGATGATCGTTATCCTAATCCTTCTTAAAAATCCATTATATTATGATCAATGGATTACCACCAACCATTCAATTAACCAACCCCATTAGTGTCACAACCTTAGCCTTCGACTCGCGACGAAGGCAAGGGCTTGCAAAGGTGTGAGCCAAAAATGAAACCGAAGAATCACATTCATGTTCCTAAGAATGTAAAAGAGTGTGAGGGAATGAACCCCGACACTCCCAAGTGAGCTCTCATTTTGGGAATTCAAGTCTCGATGGACTCCCAAATCTTCAGAAAGTGATTGTAAAGATCAAAACCCATTGAATTGAAAAGTTCTTTATATCATTGGAAATCTTTTGGACCATTGATGTTTAAAATGGGCTTGCATGACCCATTTGGGTAACTAAAACACAAGTTATGACCAAAAGAAAGGTCGGGAGTCAAATTCAAATTGGTAATTTGACTCCCAACCACTAAAAGTCGGGAATCGCCCTAACTTCCTTGCATGTAGGTGGCATGCCACATTCTGTTGGAAAGCTCTCGACGAGAGATACAACTTTGTTTTAGACCTCACCTCAATCTGAAGTCTGCACACAATGTTATAAGGTTCTAAAGTCGCGGGAGTCCCAATTTTGGGAATTTCGAGACTCCCACTTGGGAGTCCCAGGACAAAATGACATTTGGGTGTTGGTCCCATGGCCAAGCACAAAATATACTATAAGGAAGAAGGTAGTGGCTTCCTCCAAATTCAGGCCGTGGTGAGTCTTGTGAATCCATGTTTGCCCATGGTTCATTCATGCACTAAAAATGTTCAAACTATGCACTAACCAACTTGTTGTTTAGTTTATGCAAGTTCATGTGAGTAGTTGATGTTTTTCACTCTTCCTAGTCCCCATCCCAAACCTCTAACATGCCCCTCTACCCCCAAAGTGTTACGAACCAAGGAGCATTCCCCAATTCCTTATTCTTCCATTGTTTAACCTTAAACTCACATTTGAATTTGTCAAGAAGTTTGGGAGTGCGTCAATTAACTTCATCTTTTGTTTAAGGATGGTAAACCTACCATTTAAAGTAACCATCTAGTTATTAGAATGTCCCCATGGTATTAATTAGCCTATGGATAATTTCTACCCTTAATGATTTTATCTTGTAATTATCTGTAACATATTATAGTGACAAAACTTTAAAAATAATCGCATGAAATGGGCTCAATAGGCATTGGCATGTAAAAGTAGATTAACATAAATTGAGCATGTAGTGCCTCACCTTGCTCAACACAATCCTTGGTGGACCATGCATTATCAAAGGTTTTCTTCTAGGCCCTTTCATTGACCTTTAGTATTTTGGAAGTTTTTTTTTTTTTTTTTTTTTTTCCTACAATTTTTTCTTTTCTTAACACCACTAATTCTTTTTAATGTCCCCTCTTTCTAGTTGTTATTTGCTTCCATGTTAAAACTTGTTCAATTGCACAAATGTAATTATCATTATAAAATTTGAAAAATTATGAATGAGTCCTCCACAAATTGATGAATAGACCTTGGTAAAAGCTTGAAAAATTAGGAAACAAATTATGGCACTACTAAAACCTATTCTTTTACCATAGCGAAAACCCATCACCACAATAATCATTGCAACACGATTGTTGTTGGAATGCATCATCATTGTAATCATTGCCATGTGACCGGTGTTAAAATCAATCATTATAACTGCCATTGTTACACAACTAATGGGTAGAACCCATTACAACAACAATCATTATCATGCAACTACAACTAGAACCCATTGTTGCATAATCATTAAGACCCATCACTTTGTGATTGCTAAAACCCATTGCAACTAGGTTGTAAGGACCAATTTATGCATTGAAAACATAAGATCATGCCCCAAAGCTTTTGCACCTAAAGGATCATTACCAAAACCCATTGTTTGGGAACTTCCTAGATCATTGTACTAACCCACATTAATGGCACCTTCTTGTAGGTCATGCCCTTAGGTTTGCAAGCGTACAAGTTCATCATCGAGATGCATAGTTTAGAAACTCATTAGGTCATCACACTAACCCACATTAGTGGTACCTTTTTATTCAAGTCTAACACATTATCCATCAATTTCCACATATTAAAATGGCAAGAATTGGGCTTAAGGCTACTAGTGCATTCACCTAGTATTTTTTCAACTTGGAAATCCATAACTTCATGTTCAAACATTATATTTTCCATAAATTGTATGTTAGGTTGCATCTTATGTTTTATTGTAGCTGGGTTTAAAGGCCAAATCCTAAAAGTCTTGAAGCCTTTGCATATGTTTAATCTTGTTAATCTTTTCTTGAAAGTTAAAAACACCCACTAAGTTAGGTCCTCCTTTCTAACCCTTTTCACTTTGTTAGCCAAAGTCCAAACATCCCTATAAGCCTTAAAGGCAATTTTGAAAGGTTTAAAACAAGTAACATCAAATGGCTGTAAGGCATGGCTCATGTGAGATAGTAAAGTAATGAAATCCAAGACGACATTCCTTGCCTTGTGCACAACTTCTAATGTAACAAGAGAATTGTGGCCATTTAAAAGAAGTAAATGGTGAATAATATTTAAAAGATTTCCTCCATAGGCTTGAACAATAAAATTCTTAAGAAATCTTGAAAAATCTTGAAATTTTCATCCCACTAAAATATGTTATGGTTTACATAAAAATTTAAAAAGAAAATGTCATTTTCAAAAAAATTCATATCCACTTACATGTCTTTTTATTGCTTAAAAACACTAGTTACAATGCTTTCAAAGTGTTTTTGGGTATTTTTCATTCATTGGTTTCAAACTATTAAATACATACATCAATACATTGAAAGTAACATTATGTACAAGCAATTTTATGGAGTTGAAGAACTATGGAGTTCTTTATTTTTTGAAAAATTTGAAGAAATTGTGTGACGAAAAATTTGAAGATTTATTCAAAAACTATGAAGATTTGATGAACCATCTTCAAATCTATGTGATTATTATGTGATTAATAAATCTTCAAATTTATTCATTCTTTTTTTCAAAAAATGCTATGGGTGTCAATAAAGTAAAGTAGACAAAAAAAAGTAGTTCACCCAAATTAATTAGACTAGGTAATTAATCAATTGAGAAATTCTAAAGTAGTAAATAGTAGCTAGTATGTTTGTGGGTTAATAATAGGTATTTTATCATGTTGACATGTGATAATTGTTTTTATTAAATATTTAATTAAATAAGCTATGTAATTAATTTAACTATTAAATAGTTTATGTAATAGGTAGTAGGAATAATTTAGGATCCATTTATAAACATTATATAATGAATAGATTATATATCATACATTTAAATTACATTTTTTTGGTACAATTATGATATATTATAAGAAAAATAGTATAATGTAATTTTAAAAATCAAATAGAGGTTTGAGATATGAAAATATATAATTTATTTTTACACTCAATTCTTATCATAATTTAAGTAAAAAAAGATATTATACATGTAAATGTAATAAAATTTATAGTTCCATAAAATCAATTAATTATATAACATTAATTACTATTGAAAAATCAAAATTGGTTATTTAGATTAATGTTTGACATTAGAAATAATATGGTTAATACAAAAGATTGTATTATATTTGTATTATAATTTAGTTTGGATCCATTTTTAGTTACTATATGTGAATTAATTATATATCACACATCCAAATTAGATTCTATTGGTAAAATGATGATATATCAAAAGAAAGATTATATAATATTATTTTAAAAATCAAATGAAGGTTTATGATATGAAAGATATATTTTAATTTATTATTATATTATTGATTTATAAATCATGTGGTTGAATTTGTTTTTCTCCAAAGATTGATAATTGAAATGATATTCAATAAAGAAAATCAAGTATTTTTCTTTTCAAATTAATTTATATTTCTAAAAGGAAAAAATATGTTTGTGTCAATTATTGAAAGAACTTGAAGATTAAATGTTTATTTTGTCACTTGAACAAAATCTTAAGAAAATAACAAATATCAAAAATGATGTTTTGTGTAATGTATTAAATGAAACATGGTAAAGATAATACACACAACTATTTTGTGACAACAAGTGGGGTGGATTGGTAGAAAAGGAATTGATCTTCATCTTGGAGTTTCAAAGATCAATTCTCCCAAATGACATGGGTGATTATGCTTAAGGTCTTTTTTTAAAAATCCATAATGATCCCTCCAATGTGCCCCTAAAACCTTTCAAGGAAGGCCTTCAATGATGCCCTTTGAAGTTAGCATGTCCAAACCGAAAAAAATGGGAGAATCCTATTTCTAAAAAAGCTTCTAAATATGCTTGGAACACCAAAGTGTAAAAGGCCAAAAACCTCCCCCCAGTCTGCTTGAAACAAAACAAAAGTGAATTTTTTTTACCCAAATAGTTGTGCCCAAATTGAACTAGGAAAAGCTGAAATTCTTTTCTTAAAGCCTGCCCGAACTTGCATGAAACTTCAAAAAAAGTTAGAAAAATTGCCCACCATAACCCCAAATGTGCCCTAGCTTTTAAATTTACAAAAAATAAACTCAAACTAATCCCATCCCTTATCTTTGGGCTAACATCCCCGCTTTTTGAATTCCATGCCCAATCTTGGGAAGTTGTACAGGGAGCTGGATTTAGAGGGTGAAAATTAGTAAGGGGATGGGCCAGGGACTGAAGTGGGTGTGACTTTATGGATAACTTTAATATACTACCGATTTTTTCATTCTTGTGTTCCAGTTTGGTTGGTAAATGATTAAAAGTGCCATAAATCTCTTGTTGTTGTTTTATATAGTCAAATGTATTTTTTTTACAATAACCTTATAGTTGAAAATTGTAATGGCTTACACATGCTAGAGGGATATGGACACATGTTATTGATAACATCATAAGAATTAAAGAGGATTGTTGATGATAGGCTATAATGGCATGAGCACAAGTAGTGAAAAAGGAGTCAAAACAAGAATTAAAACAACTATAAATCTCTATTGCAAGGTGAATAAAGTTGTTTTTTGATTCGTGGTTCGCATATGATCATTTTTTTTCTTAAACATAATTATTGCGTCATGTGTTGTCATGGACCATGCATGTTATACCATATTCAAATGGGTTAGATTAGTTATGATGACGTCTATTAAGGTTTGAAAGCTATTTCTAATGATATGAATATTGATTCATCATTGAACATGATAGTGGAAAAGGTAAAAAACTTTTTTTTATACATCTGTTCCATTCTCCAAAATAATAGTTATGATGATAGCTCGAAAAATATTATGAGTTGCAATGTGCTCATAAGTCTGCAATTATAGGGTATGGCAAGCCAAGGTAGGTACATAAGTTCACAATAAAAAAATGAACTAGGAATAAATGGAATTTAGGTGTGGCAAGATGAACTAATAACCAAGAGTCCACAATTGGACTTACACAAGCTCCAAAATGTGCTCATGTGAATATCCAAAGAAACATAAATTAGAATTGTATTGATGGTCAGTCAAAGAAGCCTGTATCACAAGACTTTCAAAAAAAGATTTAAGTAAGGCACTAGGTTGAGGGCATTACCCAAAGTTCCTTGTATGAGGCAAAAATTGACATGGGTTGGCTTCTAGTAATGCCTTCAACCGAGGTCTCTACATAAAGCCAAATGAACCCAAAAAAAAAGAGAAAAAAAACTAGAGACAAATCTAGCAATTAACTATACTATTTAAACTTACATAAAAAAGTTATGATTATAGGCAATTTTCACACACAATTTTATTTTTAAAGTTTTGCCAAAAACAGAACAATTTAAAAAGAAAATAGCCATATTTTTAAATAAAAAATTCATATTTTTGGTTATTAGCCATATTGGCTAATAATTAAAGGGAAAAAATTAAAAAGTCAAAATAATCACTAAAACAGTAACCTACTCTCCTAGTTTAATCCGCTTTCTGTATAAAGAGAAAAAAAAGGCTAAAACATAATTAAATAAAATCTTTTAGATGAAAAGAAAATCAACCAAATCTTTACGCAGGGAAAGGTTTTTAGTTCAATACTTTCTGAATTTTCAGGCCCTACCCCTTGGCCTATCGACCTTGGGTGGGCCCTCAAAATCCAAAGGTACCAGAAGGAAATCCTTCTCCTAAACAGAAAGCATTTCCATTCACTAGACATCAGATTGCACTTGAACAGGTTGCCCTCCAATGACACCACCAAAATTTCCAGACTGCTTTATCTGGTGAAAATGATCCAATATCAGGACCG
>Ga0209208_10011996_pt1 | contig 11043 bp, 9 predicted proteins | sample S1TSphfallax_3_FD_187694 | JGI IMG/M metagenome (GOLD analysis project Ga0209208, IMG submission 187694) | Host-associated microbial communities from peat moss isolated from Minnesota, USA - S1T2_Fd - Sphagnum fallax MG (SPAdes) (version 2) | ecosystem: Host-associated > Plants > Peat moss >... | reverse complement strand
GCCGTATTCGCCAAAGCCAATGCCGGGGGCGACCGCGACCTTGGCCTTCGCCAGCAGCAGTTTGGAAAAGCCGACGCTGCCGAGATGCGCGAAACGCTCCGGGATCGGCGCCCAGGCGAACATCGAGCCTTCCGGGCTTGGCATGTCCCAACCGGCGGCGGACAGGCCCTTGATGAGGATATCCCGCCTCTCGCGGTACAGCGCCCGCATGTCCGCCACGCAATCCTGCGGGCCGCTGAGCGCCGCGGCACTCGCGACCTGGATCGGCGTGAAGGCGCCGTAGTCCAGATAGGATTTCATCCGGGCCAAAGCCGCGATCAGCCGCTTGTTGCCGGCGGCGAAGCCCATGCGCCAGCCCGGCATGGAATAGGTTTTAGACATCGAGGTGAATTCGACGGTGATATCCTTGGCTCCGGGCACCTGCAGGACGGAGGGCGGCGGATTGCCGTCAAAATAGATCTCGGCATAAGCGAGGTCCGAAATGATGAACAGATCGTTGCGGCGGGCCAGCGCCACCAGATCACGGTAGAATGCGAGATCGGCCATATAGGCGGTCGGGTTGGAGGGGAAGTTCACGATCAGCGCGGTCGGCTTCGGCACGGAATGGCGCACCGCCCGGTCGATGGCTTTCAGCATCTCGTCATCCGGCGTCGCCGGGATCGACCGGACGGAGGCGCCGGCGATGATGAAGCCGAACTGGTGGATGGGATAGGAGGGATTCGGGACCAGAATCGTGTCGCCGGGGCTGGTGATGGCAGCCGCCAGGTTCGCCAGCCCCTCTTTGGAGCCTAAAGTGGCGATCACCTCGGTCTCCGGGTCCAGTTTCACGCCGAACCGCCGGTCGTAATAGCCCGCCAGCGCGCGGCGCAGGCCGGGGATGCCCTTGCTGGTCGAATAGCGGTGGCTGCGCGGGTCGCTGACGGTTTCCACCAGCTTCGCCACGATATGCTGCGGCGTCGGGCTGTCCGGATTGCCCATGCCGAGGTCGATGATATCCTCGCGGGCCGCGCGCGCGGCGGCCTTTGCCTGGTTGACCTCGGCAAAGACGTAAGGCGGCAGGCGGCGGATACGGTGAAATTCTTCGGTCATGACGGAGCCTATGTTAATCGCCGGGGTCTAATATACCAACTGCACGAAGCCGCCAGAACCGCCGGAGGCGGCGACCATGCGGATGTCCTTCGCCGGCACGCCGTCGGCGGTGAGCTGGTCGGCCAGCCGCCGCGCCCTGGCGACCGCAAGGCGCAGCGCCGCCTCATCGCCGGGACCCGTCGCCTCGCCAAAGCCGCCAACCTCGATATAAGCGGCACCCCGGCCCGAGGCGACGCCGAACAGTGCCTCCGCCATTTTATGGGACAGCACCGCCGAGCCGGGGGCAAAGGCCAGCTCGACCGGGGCACTCGGCGGCGGCAGTGTTTTGGCGATTTTGCGCGGCGCCGGCGGGGGCGGCGGCGCCGCGGTGGGAATCGCGAGACCGGGGACGTTCGGCAAGGGCGGCGGGGCTGCCGGCAATTCCAGCCCGGCCAAGGCGCCGGGCGAAGCCGGCGAGACCGCAGGCGAGGTGCCGGCGATGCGTTTGTTCACGGCTGACTGCTGTACGGGACTCAGCGGCTTTGGCGTCACCGGAATCGAGGCCAGGTTCGGATAGGGCAGATCGGCACCCGGCGGGGCTTGCCGGCGCTGGGCAATCGCCCCACCTTCAATATCGTGGTATATGCCGATCGGAATGGAACAACCGCCCAACGACTCCAAGAGCAAGACCAAAATCGACCATGTCACCAGCCGCGACGCCATATAATCCCCCAAACAGGCAAAAGCCTTGGTTCCGTGTTTGCCCGAGAACAATAGTCACGGAAAGGATCGCGTAAATGTCCGCCCCCACGCAGGAAGCGCCCCCCTCCACCAACGAGCGCGACATCAAGCTGCCGGATGCTGCCGCCCTGGGCCGATCGATGGCGGATGTCGCCGCCCGCAGCCAGCGCCTGGTGAATGACTGGCTGAAGCGCCAGAGCAAGGAGGGCATGGCCCTGGACCCGCTGAACATCGGCGGCGCCTTTCTGGAAATGACGGCGAAACTGCTCGCCAACCCGGCGCATCTGGTGCACGCCCAGCTCGGCTACTGGCATGATTATCTGACGCTGTGGAACAATACGACCCGCCGGATCATGGGGGTGGACACCGCGCCGGTGATCGAGAGCGACCCGAAGGATAAACGCTTCAACGATCCGGCCTGGAAGCAGAACGAGATTTTCGACTTCATCAAGCAATCATATCTGCTGTCATCCCGCTATATCACCGATGTGGTGACGCATGTGGACGGTCTGCCGCCGAAAACGGCGCAAAAGATCGATTTCTACTCCCGCCAGTTCGTCAATGCGCTCAGCCCGTCCAACTTTGTTCTCACCAATCCGGAGGTGCTGCGGCAGACCGCGGAATCCGGCGGCGAGAATTTGATACGCGGCCTGAACAACCTGCTGGCCGATCTGGAAAACGGCCGCGGCAATCTGCGGATCAAAATGACCGATACGGACGCGTTCAAGGTCGGCGAGAACATCGCGGTCTCGGAAGGGGTGGTAATTTTCCAGAACGAGCTGATGCAAATGATCCAGTACGCGCCGGCGACCGAAACGGTGTTCGCCCGGCCGCTGGTGATCTTCCCGCCCTGGATCAACAAATTCTACATCCTGGACCTGCGGCCGAAGAACTCGCTGGTCCGCTATCTGGTCTCCCAGGGCCACACCGTGTTCATGGTCAGCTGGGTCAATCCGGATGCCAGCCTGGGGGGTAAGAATTTCGACGATTACATGGTGGACGGCGTGTTCGGCGCTTTGTCGGCCATCGAGAAAATCTGCAAAACCAGTGAAATCAATGCCATCGGCTACTGCATCGGCGGGACGCTGCTGGCCGCGACGCTCGGCTACATGAAGGCCAAGGGCGATGAGCGGATCAAAACCGCGACGTTTTTGGTCACGCTGACCGATTTCACCGATTCCGGCGAGCTCGGCGTGTTCATCGACGAGGAACAGCTCTCCAACCTCGAAGAAAAGATGCAGCGCCGCGGCTATCTGGAAGGCAACGACATGGCGACGACCTTCAACATGCTGCGCGCCAACGACCTGATCTGGAGTTTCGTGGTCAACAACTACCTGCTCGGCAAGGAGCCGTTCCCGTTTGATTTGCTGTACTGGAATTCCGACGCGACGCGGATGCCGCCGGTGATGCACTCTTTCTACCTGCGCAACATGTACCAGAAGAACCTGCTGGCGCAGCCGGGGGCGGTGAAAATGAAGGGCGTGCCGGTCGATCTCGGCAGCATTGATATCCCGACATATTTTCTGTCCTGCCGGGAAGACCACATCGCGCCCTGGACCAGTACCTATAAAGGGGCGAAACTGTTCGGCGGTCCCACCCGCTTCGTGCTGGCGGCGTCCGGCCATATCGCCGGCGTGGTGAACCCGCCGGACGGCGGCAAGTACAACCATTTCACCAACACGGAACTGCCGGAGGCGGCGGAGGACTGGATGGCCGGCGCGACCGAGGTTGCCGGGTCCTGGTGGCCGGACTGGCAGCGCTGGGTGAGCAGTTTCGACAAGACCCAGGTGCCCGCGCGCATCCCCGGCAAGGGGCGGCTGAAAGCCATCGAGCCGGCGCCGGGTTCCTACGTCACCGTCAAAATCTAGGCAACGGGGCGATACCGCAACTGCCGTACCGGGTCGCCTTTATCCTGCCGCCGCGCGAGGTGTTCGCGCCGGATTCCGCGGGCGCGATTGCCATGGTGGTGCGGCGGCTCGCCGGCGCGACGGCGGGGGCGGTGGTCCTCGGCCGGCCGGCCGACGCGACCTTTGCCGGCATCCCGTATCTTTCCGCCCGCCACACTTACGCGCTGGTGCAAGCCCTGCGCGGCGTGGACCCGCAATTCATCGACGTGCATCAGCAGCCGCGGCTCGCCATCCTGCTGTCCTATTTGTTTCCGGCCGCGAAAATCCTGCTGTTCCTGCATAACGACCCGCTCTACATGCGCGGGCTGAAAACGCCGGCGGCACGGCGTTTCGCGTTGCGGCGGCTGCACCGCGTGGTGTGCGTTTCCGAATATCTGAAAGGGCGTTTCATGAAGCGGCTGACCGGCGCGGGGCCGGCGGTTCTGGCGAATCCGCTTAGCTTGGCGGAACTGCCGCCGCTGGCGGAAGTCCGGCGGAAGAACATCGTGTTCGCCGGCCGGATTGTCCGGGATAAAGGGCCGGATACGTTCATCGCCGCTTGCGAGCTGGCTTTGCCCCGGCTGCCCGGCTGGTCCGCCACGATGATGGGGGGCGACCGCTTTGGTCCGAACAGCCCGGAAACGCCGTATGTCGCGCAGGCCCGCGCCGCTGCCGTGGCGCGCGGCATCAACTTCACCGGGCCACGGCCGCATGCCGAGGTTCTTGCCGCCCTTGCGGAAGCGGAGATCGCCGTGGTGCCGTCCCGCTGGCCGGAGCCGTTTGGCCTGGCGGCGCTGGAAGCGATGGCCTGCGGCGCGGTGCTGATCTGCACGGACCAGGGCGGGCTGCCGGAGGTGGCCGGCAACGTCGCGGTGTTCGTGCAAGCGGACGACGTCGCGGAACTGGCCGCCGCGATGATCGCGGTGGCCCGCCGCGACGACAGCCGGCCGGTCCTGGCGGAAGCCGGCCGGGAGCGAGCGGCGGGCTTCGATACGCCGGTGATCGCCGCCGCGCTGGAAAAGCTGCGCCAGACGGTCTAACCGCCGCGGCCATGGAACGCTTGCTGCGCCGCGCCGCCCTTCTCCTTACCTGCCTGCTGCTGCCGATCTGCCTGTTGCACACCCGCGCGGGCTCGGAATTCGTCATCATCGGCATCGACGGGCTGTTCCTGTTCGGCATGGGCCGCCGGAAGGAGTGGGGCTGGCTGGGCAAACCCTGGATCGTCATCGCTTTGGCCTGGTGGGCCTGGGAGGTGATTTGCTCCGTCCCGCTGCCTGCTTTCGGCTTCGGCGTTTCCGGTTGGCACGACTTCCTCGAGGCCATTTTGCTCATCCGGCTGTTGATCCTGGCCGCCGCGTTGCAGGTCTGGGTGCTCACCACGCCTGGCGCGCGCCGGCTGGCCTGGGTGGCGGTCGCACTCTCGGTGCTGTGGATCGGGCTGGAAAGCTGGCAGCAGTTTCTCACCGGGCGAAATGTATTTGGCGACCCGCGCTGGGCGGATGGCGCGCTGACCGGGCCATTCTGGGAGCCGCGCGCCGGTGCGCCCTATGCCCATCTGCTTTGCGCCGCGCTGCTGCCGGCGGTGGTCCCGCTGCTGGCCGCCAAATCGCGGTGGCCGCGCGGGGCCGCGGTTTTGCTCGCCATTCTGGCCTTCGCGACGGTGATTCTGATCGGCCAGCGGATGCCGGCGGTGTTGGCGCTGCTGGCGCTGGCAACCAGTTGCCTGTTCATCCGCGCCTTGCGTCTGCCGGCCATGATTGCCGTGATCCTCGGCGCCATGCTGCTGGCGGCGACGCCGGTGCTCTCCCCGCCCACCTATCAGAAGCTGGTGCTGCATTTCGCGGCACAGATGAGCCGGTTTGCTTTGTCCCCCTATGGCGAGCTTTACACCCGCGCCACACGGATGGGCCTGACATCGCTCTGGCACGGCTATGGGTTTGACGCTTTCAAGACGCTTTGCCCGGACCCGCGCTTCGCCGGTGGTTTTCCCGCGCGTGGCATCGCGCCGACCCAACTGGCGCTTGGGGCGTGCAATATCCACCCGCATAATTTCTACCTGCAGGCCTTCACGGATGCCGGCCTGCCGGGGCTGATCCTGTTCGGCTTGCTCAACCTCGTCTGGCTCATCGCCCTCTCTCGCGGCCTCTGGCGCCGGCCGGACCCGCTACGGGTCGGGCTGTTCGCCGGCGTGCTGACCTATGCCTGGCCGTTCGCCTCGACCGATAGTTTCGCAATCCTGCCCCATGAGGGCTGGTTGATGTATATGCTTGGCCTCGGCCTCGCCGCCGCCCAGATAAACGTCAACTCAACGAAGACGGAGAAAGACAATGCCTGACCTGGTTCCCGTTACCGTGCTGACCGGCTATCTCGGCGCCGGCAAGACCACGCTGCTGAACCGCATCCTCTCCGAGAACCACGGCAAGAAATACGCCGTGGTCATCAACGAGTTCGGCGAACTCGGCGTCGATAACGACCTGGTGGTCGATACCGACGAGGAAGTGTTCGAAATGAACAATGGCTGCATCTGCTGCACCGTGCGCGGCGATCTGATCCGGATCGTCGGCGGGTTGATGAAGCGGGCGCAAAAATTCGACGGCATCATCGTCGAGACCACTGGCCTCGCCAACCCGGCGCCGGTGGCGCAGACGTTTTTCGTGGATGAGGATGTGAAGGCGAAGACAAGGCTGGACGCGATCGTGACGGTGGTGGACGCCAAGCACCTGGCGGCGCGGCTGGCGGACAGCCCGGAGGCGGCGGACCAGATCGCCTTCGCGGATGTCATCGTGCTGAACAAGCTGGACCTGGTAACCCCGGCGGAGCTGGCAACGGTCGAGGCGCAAATCCGCGCGATCAACCGCTATGCCGAAATCCACCACGCGACCCGCGGGGACGTGCCGATCGACAAACTGCTGGGCCTCGCCGCGTTCGATCTGAACCGGGTGCTGGAAACCGTGCCGGATTTTCTGGAAGAGGATACGCATACCCATAACGAGCACCTGACCTCGATCAGCCTGTCCGTGGACAAGCCGCTCGATCCGGAAAAATTCAACGCCTGGATCGGCCATATTTTGCAGACGCAGGGTGCGAACATCCTGCGGTCCAAGGGCATATTGTCTTACAAAAATCAGGACCGCCGCTTTGCCTTCCAGGCCGTGCATATGATCGCGGATGGCACTTATGTCGCGCCATGGAAGCCGGATGAGCCGCGCGTGAGCCGGATGGTGTTCATTGGCCGCGAGCTGAACCGGCCGCAACTGCGGCGCGGCTTCGAAAGCTGCGCGGCTTAACATGACCCCAGCCGCCAAAACCGCCGTTGTCACCGGCGCCGCGCGCGGCATCGGCGCGGCCATCGCCAAACGCCTCGCCGCCGCCGGCTTCGCCGTCGTGATCAATTACGCCACCCACGCCGCTGAAGCCGAGGCGGTGCGCGACGCAATTATCAGTGCCGGCGGCCAGGCCGCCACCCGCCAGGCCGACCTCACCTGCGAAACGAAAGCCGCCGCCCTGATCGATTTTGCGGTCGAGACGTTCGGTCCCCTGCATCTGCTGGTCAATAATGCCGGTATCGCCATCGGCCGGCCGCTTGCCGAAATTGACGCTGCCCATATCGACGATCTTACAGCCGTCAATATCGCCGGCCTGCTGTTCGCCTCCAAACACGCGGCCCGCGTGTTTCCTGCCACGGGCGGCGTCATCGTCAATATCAGTTCGGTCAACGCCACATCGCCGGTGCCCGGCGGCGCTGTCTACAGCGCGACCAAAGCCGCGGTAAACGCCATCACCGTCAGCCTCGCCCGCGAACTCGGCAGCCGGCAGATCCGCGTCAACGCGCTCGCCCCCGGCCTGACCATGACCGCCCGCTACGCGGCCGAAATCCCGGAAGAAGCCAAACAGTCCGTTATCGCGGAAACGCCGCTTGGCCGCCTCGGCCTGCCGGATGACATCGCCGGCGTCGTCGTCTTCCTCGCCTCGGACGACGCGCGCTGGGTCACCGGCCAGATCATCGCCGCCTCCGGCGGAGCGGTTTGAACGATCACTTCGAGATGCTCGCCAGATAGGCGATCAAATCGGCCCTTTGGCCAGCGTCCCGTAGGCCGGCGAAATAGTTTAGAATCGTATCCTCCAAGCGTGTCACGTGAGCATTTTCCGTCTCTTGCCGCAGGCACGGGTTATGGCTACCCATCCGGCCATGTCTGATCTTGATAACCTGCTGAACGCCCGTGGTTTTACCGCCGAACTCGGTGCCCATGTGACCGGCGTGGCGTTCGACCGCGCCGATAGCCACGCCGCGTTCGGGTTGGGGGACGGCACGGTTCGCCTGACCGATACAAATACGTGGAGCACCGCCGGGGCGCATGACGGGGCGGTATTGTCGCTCGCCGCGCATCCGACCGCGCCCGGGTTTCTCACCGGCGGGGATGACGGCAGGCTCAACGCCGTCGGCATGGACGGCGCGGTTACGGCGATCGCCGGTTACGGATCACGCTGGGTCGATCATATCGCCGTCTGGCCCGGCAAATCGCCGTTATTCGCCGCCGCGGTCGGCAAGAACCTGCATTTGTTCGACGGTGCGGGCAAACCAATGCGCAGCCTGGCGCATCCCTCAACCGTCACCGGCATCGCTTTCGACGGCAAGGGCAAGCGCGTCGCCGCCGCGCATTATAATGGCGCCTCGCTCTGGTTTACCACCTCAACCTCCGAGACGCCGAAAAAATTGGAATGGAAGGGCAGCCATCTCGGCATCGCCTTTCACCCGAATGGCGACGCGGTGGTCACCGCCATGCAGGAAAACGCTTTGCATGGCTGGACGCTGCCGGAGGGCAAGCACATGCGCATGTCCGGCTATCCGGCGAAGACGGAATCCTTCGGTTTCACCAAATCCGGCCGTTGGCTGGCGACCGGCGGCGCCGATGCGCTGGTGCTGTGGCCGTTCTTCGGCGGCGGGCCGATGGGCAAGGCACCGGTGGAGCTGGCGTCCGGCAATGGGCACATCATCAAGCGCGTCGCCTGCCATCCGGAACACGAGGTGGTGGCGGCCGGGTTCGATAACGGCCTGCTGCTGATCGCGGATGTGGTGAAGGAGCAAATCCTGCCGGTCTGCGGCCCCGGCCGCGGCGCCATCAGCGCGCTGGCGTGGAATGCGTCGGGCTCGCACCTCGCTTTTGGGACGGAGACGGGATTCGCCGCCGTGGTGAATCTTTCAGCAGCCTAGTTTTTCAGCCAGATCCTCGACCGAATCGACGATAAAATCCCACTCCCGCGACGGTTTTGCCCGGCCGTCCGGCGCGCCGAATTCCAGCGGCCGGGAGATGAAAGCCGTTTTCAGGCCAAAATGCCTGGCCGCCGCCAGATCCTCGTTATGCGCCGCCGCCAGCATCACCTCGCCGGGCGGCAGGCCGAGCAACGCGCAGGCGCCGAGATAGGTTTCCGCATCCGGTTTGTAGTGCCGGAACAAATCCGCGCCGCAGACCATGTCCCATTCAAAGCCGGCGGCTTTCGACAAGCCAACGAGCAGGGCCACATGGCCGTTCGAGAGCGGGGCGGTGATGAATTTCCGGCGGATTCGGCGCAGCCCGGCGGCGCTGTCCGGCCAAGGCGGCAGGCGGTGCCAGATCGCCACCAGCGCCTCGACATCCGGCGCCAGGCCCGCGGCGCCGAATTGCGGCAGCAGGGCGAGAATGGAGTCGCGGTGCAGGTCATCCAGGATGCACCATGGCCGCTCGCCACGGCGGACCGCGTCCAGGGATGGCCGATAGGCGCCGCGCCAGGCGTCCGTCAGGGCCAGCCAGTCGGCGGTGATGCCTTGTTGTTCGCCCAGCCGCGCCAAAGCCGCGCTGACGCCGCCGCGCCAGTCCACCAGCGTGCCGAACGTGTCGAACAGAATCGCTTTCGGGGTCATCTGCCGGTCAGCATCAGCAGGACGACGAGACCGACCGCGATGCCCTGCAGGCCCACCCGCGCCCGCATCAGGCGGTTCGATACTTTCGGGTCCCGGCTGAGATTGGCAATGCCGACGGCGCCCACCAGCATCACCACCACCACCGCCACCATGTCGATGGCCAACAGGATCATCAGAAAAATTTTCATGAGCCACTATAGGGGCTGCTTAAATCCGCGTCATCCCGGCGCCGATTGACTTCGCCCGCCAACCCGCCTTTGGCTCCCCGCATGGTGCGACCCTTTGCCCTTTTCCTGTTCCTGGCTCTTGCCGCCATCCCTTGCGCGGCCGGCGCGCAGACCGTCGCGATTCACCAGGCCGCGCCAGCCGCACCCGGTGCGACCACGCCGGCGAAAGCGACGGCCAGCGCGATCATCCCCGGTTCGCCGCTCGCCGCTTTGACCGGGACCGGCGCGCCGCCCGCGGATATCGACGCCAACAACCCCTCCCCGTTCGGGACCAACAGTCTCGGCCTGTCGATCGCCACGACCATCGGCGATGACGCCACCCGCTCCGTCAACGACTTTGTCCGTGCCATCAAGCAATCCACCCGGCTGGGACCGGTCTTCGTCTGGCTCAACAGCGTCGCGGTTCTGCCGCAGCGCCGCCAACACGCGATGGATATCGGGCAAGGACTGTTGGAGACGCTGCTGCCGGCGATTCTGGTGGAAACCGTCATCGGCTTCGCCTTGGCACGGCCGGGCGCCGCCCTGGCCGCCGGCGCCGCCAGGGTGTCGGGCGGTAGCGCGGCGCTGCCGGATAATGACGAGACCAAGCTGGCCAATGCAGCCATTGACGACACGGATCGCGGTGACGCGCCCGCCGATGACGACCAGGACGTCCCCGCCGCCGATAGTGAAGGGGTCGCCGCCGCCGAGGCGGGCGAGACCGAAAAGCGCCCGCGCCGGCGGGACGGCCTGCTCGCCTGGAGCCGCCGGCTGGCCTTCGCCTTGCTCAATTTCGGCCTCGCCTTGCTGGCGCTGGTCGGCTTCGTCATCGCGATGCAGTCGCTGGTCTCGGCCGGGCTGCTGGCCTCAAGGGAGGCCAGGCTTGGCGTCATCGGCATCGCCAACGCCTATCTGTTCTGCCGGTTGGTGCTTGAGGTGCTGCGCCTCCTGGTGGCGCCGAAGGCGCCACCCCTGCGGCTGATCCGCATGAGCAACCACCGCGCCGCCTGGCTGAACACCTGGCTGCGGATCCTGCTGATCAGCGGTGCCGCGGGCTACGCGGTGTTTTCGGTCGGCGAGGTGCTTGGCCTCAGCCGGGAGGCCGCCTTGCCGCTGGTCCGGCTGATCGCTCTGGCCATTCACATCGAGGTGGCGATCTGCGTCTGGCAAAGCCGCCATGTGGTGGCCCGTTGGATCGCCGGCAAACGGGACCCTTCGAGCTACACCGCCGGCTTCAGGCATC
>Ga0209208_10011995_pt1 | contig 11043 bp, 6 predicted proteins | sample S1TSphfallax_3_FD_187694 | JGI IMG/M metagenome (GOLD analysis project Ga0209208, IMG submission 187694) | Host-associated microbial communities from peat moss isolated from Minnesota, USA - S1T2_Fd - Sphagnum fallax MG (SPAdes) (version 2) | ecosystem: Host-associated > Plants > Peat moss >... | reverse complement strand
AAAAATGATTTAAATTAATTTCTAGGAATGAAATCATTCTAAATTCGTGAACTTTTTCTCCATTGGTTCACAATTTGGGAAGTGACAAACATGCACATGCTTCATCAAAGGCTTTCCAATATTACCAAAAGTGCAATGAAAGGTTTGGGAGGGTTAAGGCATGCTCACAAAACAACAAGAGCCTTTCTCAATAGGAGATGACACATTGTGTGGTTTGAAGTAAATGTATTCAGGAAATTGTAGATCAAACTCATGTAACAATAAAATGTGCCAACATCATTTACATTATTTAGTTCTTGCATTTTGTGACTTTGATTTTGACCCATAATATCCAATGAATTCAAGTCCTTAGAAAATTAATAGAAATATAGACATGGAATGATTTGATTAAATTTTTTAAAAAAAGCTTATGCAATTGCAATGTAAATGAATATTCATATTTAATTAAAAGAAAAGAAGGGTAAAAACCCATGAAACACACCAAAAAATTTATAGAACAATCTCAAGTTAGTGCTCCAAAATGAAAGAAAAGAAATATGGTCACGATTCCATTCAGCCACTAGTTTAGAAAACTTCAATTTTTTTCTCTTTTTTTTCAAAATACACCTCTCGTATTTACAAAGAAAACCTAATGAGAGGATGAAAATTGAAGGTATCACAAATGAGAACTTGACTTTGCAATGTAAAAATGGAATGTGTAGTGACTCATAACTGATTGATTTTCAAATGAAATATTATGTGGGAGTTATATGGTAATGTCTTAACCGGTGAATGCTTAAGCCAAAAGTGGTTTGTATTTGAGATTTTAAATGGGCATGACTCATGAGTGATTGAAATTTAAATATTTTCCCAAAAAAATTGGTTTCATCAAAATTTCTAAGAGGTTTGAGATGGTTTGTTGAGTAGGCATTGCCACAAGAATTTAGGAGGTTTTTTTTTTAATCAAATAAGTGTCATGTATTGGGCCTCCAATTAGGGGTTGAAAGCTTCCTATATGGTTCAATGTAGCTTTGCTATCTTATCATCCCCAACCAGGTTTTTGTTAAGGAATTTTTGTTTGCACCCAAATTGGTGATCATCCATGGGAATGTGTAGTAAAGGCAACAACTGACCATATGAAAATGTAGCCAATTTTTGCTACATTAGATATGTAGTACAAATCTTTAATCATCTTTTTATATTTCTGGCTACACACTAAAAACCAAATATAAAAACATGGCACTTTCACTATTTTTTTTCCCCTCACTTTTGACTATTGAAAACCTCAATATCATTTGAATTTTGAATTTTGGATTTCACTTTTCAAAAAAAATTCACCAAGAAAAAAAGGTTGTTCTCAACTTCATTTTGGCTGAAATTTCTACCAAAAACTTGTGAATTGGTATTTGAATTCAATGGCTAGTTTTGTAATCTCATTCAAGGATGAATAAATTGGATTAGAGTTTTAACTAAGGTTTCAAATAGAAATAAATTGAGTATAGAGAAGGCTTAGGCTTTTAGAAGATAAGACATTTTTTGGGGCCAAAAGTTAAATTGCAAGTACTAGTGAAAAGAGGAGACAAGAAAGAGGACTCATTTCTTAGGAGGTCAAAGCAATAGCCTTCAAAGTGGGTTGGTCTTATTACCCTTCTTCCCATGGCAAGTAACTTTCAGTTTTGGTGGACAAAGTTGGGAGAAGCCTTTCAAGGTGAAGTGAACTTATGAAGAATTGCTTGAAGCACAAAGTAAAGTGCCAAGAAGTATACTCCAAATTGTAAAGCCATTTATATCCTTCATTTCCACTTCTTGCATTGTATCTTTTTTATAGGCTTTTTGTCATGATTGGGAGCTTGGCAATTGGTGTCCAAAAGTGGCCTTTTCTCTCTTTTTCTTTTTCTTATGTGACACATTACATGAAAGAGCAATTTCCATGTGGGGTCTCTAATTTAAAACAAGCTTATTGAATCAAAACAATATTCTCATTTGCTTCAAGTTTTTGTGCACTTATCCAACTCCGTAACGAACTTTTACATCTCTTATTAAAAAGAAAGTGCCATTGCATCTACTAATATTTTACACAACTTAAAACTTTCATAGTATTGGCACAACTCAAGGCTTAATGACAAATCTTGACTAAACCGACAGTTCTCATGGGAAAACTAGTTAAGAATAGGCATTTTTGTAGGTAGTTATTTGATTTTTTCAAAAAGTTGAGAAAGGTACTTATACATTGTAATTGTGTGATAGATTTAGCACTAAAGTGATGAATAATTAATAATATTTCTCTAAAAGTTTTGGTTGAATCATCAATAAAGTTATAAAACATTCCACAATTTTGGGGAATAAATAAAGAAACAAATACCAAATCCAACAATTTCATTGGTCATAACATTTTTTGTACACATGTACACACAAGCCTATTCAACACCTTCTATATATATATATAAAATATGTTAATATTATTATTGCCGCAAGCTAATGGATGTGCATGTGTAGATTTTGGGTTTAGGGTTCAGATTGATGGGTTGTTTTGAACTATACCCATCTACTTGTTGGGTTTTTTTTCAAAATATTGATGTTGGGTAATTAATTTAATCATGCTTCTATATCATTTTTATTTTTTTTGGGTTGTTACTTGCCTTTTTGTATCATGAGGTTTCATATCACTATGAAATATAAAAACAATTCATATGACTAATTTTTATTTTTATTTTGGTTAAACACACAAATAATTAGCTTCAATTTTTTTACATCTTATTAAAATGAGATTCTTAAAAAACTTATTTGAAAGATTATGCAAGAATTGATTAAAGTAAAGCACGTTAGTTTTAAAATAAATTAGAATTTCAATATAAAATTCGTTTTTGAAAATATAAGTTTGTAAAATTAATTTGATACTATTTTTAAAAAATCAATAAGGCTTTCATGGAAATTTAATAACAAAAATCATAATGAAATTCATTTTTAATTGATTAATTTTTTTGTATTGTTGTTGGCTTTTCTATCATAAAAAAATTTATTATTGCCCTAAGATAGTAGACATGCATGTATGATTTTAGGCTTTACCAAGCATGTATGGGGCAAACACAACTAGTTCCCCTTGTCCTTATACAAAGAGACAGTTAAAAAATCAACTAGGTACACACACACACACACACTCATGCCATGCTAATTATACCAATGTATTTTATTGTGCAAGTAAGCATTTAGTGCTTGATACAACAAGCCGTAAGGGTGAAGACTCAAGAGACACTCAAAGAAGACATGCTTCATTGGTGATAAAAAAACACTTGTGCATCATTTTTGGTTTGTTGGTTTGTCTGATGATAAATGAGCCATAATTTTTTCTACATCATCATCAATGAATGCAATCATAAAATGGTCCCTCTTTGTTGTTGTTGTTGTTGTTGTTGTTCACAATTGCAGTAGTGTGTGAGTACACAATACAGCTCCACCAAAAAGAGAGTACTAGTACCAAGTACCACCCTATCTGAGATTACTGCACACAATTTATACTTTCAAAATGATGGTTTGGGTGTGTGGTCCCATTTCCTTTTTTGGGTAAGTGTGTTTTTTCTTTCTTTCCTTCCTTGGAAAGAGTTCACTTGAGATGAAGGGTTTCATTTGAGATGAAGGGTTCTTCCATGATGAAAGAGAAGTGCAGGTTTCAGTAACCATTCTTTTGATTCCCAAGTTTCCTGTAGAATGCAAAACACTTGATAAGCAATTTTTTCACCCTTTTGTGTCATGCTAGGGTAAGCAAGCTGTTAACAGTGCCACGTAAAAACTGACAATGGCAATCAGAAACACACTAGATTGCAATTTCAATAAATACTTCCCAAAGACTAGATTGAGTACCACAGACATCATCAATTCGCGCAGATGGGTATCAAAGTTTGTCACTACTTATTAGCATGTTGTAATAGCCAAGCAATCTATCTATGAAGGAAGGTAGTTTTGTTTTGTTCTGTAGTTATGAGATCCACCAAACTGGGATGCTTTAGATTGTGTTCTTGGTCTCTTTGGAAAGCTCTGGAGGAGGACGGGTGCATCTGCTTGGTTTCATGGTGTTTGGACTTGTAGTGCAAAAGTTCTTGAATATTGAGAGTGATTTCTTCACTGAAAAATATATTAAATCGTAGCTGAAAATTTCAGAGGAATTGGAGTGTGCCTTTGGTGTTGTTGGAAAGATCTTGGTGAACAGGATTTAATGGAATTTATTTGGTAAGATTTGGATTCAGAATGTGGGAGATAATTGAGTTTTAAGTCATTTCTGCTGCTGAAAATTCAAATAAATTCCCAAAAACCAGGTTTTGGAAGGAAAAATCAGTTGAGGACATGGTAACACTTGGGCCAACAGCACAGGCAATACTAGTGCTCATGAAATTTGTAGAAGAGCATGCAACAATAAGAGGATGCAGATGGTGTTTGATGGTGCTGTCCCTCTGCTGGCTGCTAACTTAAGCAATGCGGGTGTCCCAACTTTTTGAGCATGCAATAAGGGAGCACAAATGGTTTTAAGTCTTTGGAAGCATATTGTGTTTTCTGGCATCTTCACGATGGCAACCAAATTGTATCAAATTTTTATATATGGAGACCAGACTTAAATCGCCTCTTTCCAAATATTTCTACTTGACTACCATGAAAAACATCAACTTTTGTCAAAGTACATACTAACAATGAACAAGAACTCAATGTGCCAAGAGAGAAAAACTCAGTGTACCACCATGGTGAGCATTCCAACCAAATGTAAACATGTTGGGAGAAAACAAAATGTTGTGGATGTCAACACAAAATATTGTAAAGTGAAAAGATGTCCACAATTCCATTCCCTCCTTTGAGCAGAATTCACACAAATCAGACTCAAAGATAAGAGGCTTTTTGGCTTTCCAGACATTCAATATCAATTCCTTCCTTGTTTGAATGAGGTTGATATTTTACTTTGTGAATGGGCATTCGATTCTAGCTTTCATAGCTTGACCCACAAGCACATTGACGACATGTGCCTCAACTTATATGGTACACCAATCAAGAACTTAAGCTTCTTTCTTGCAGCAACAATCAAATCAATCCAAAATCTGGCAAGCATTGTTATTGCTCAAGTTCAGTTCAGTATGGATTTTTCCTTCTTTATAGCAGCATCCATGAAACCTTTAGGCCACAAAACATGGCCCTTCATGCCCCTCTCAATGTGTGGATTATTCCGTGATATCCATGAGCTTTGTTGTGGCACAGATTCCCATTCTACCTCTTGTGTGTGCCCATGCAAGTTGATTTCATTGACTGCATCCTCTTGACCATAATTCTTCTTCTCCCGCAAGGGTGTGACACGAGCGTCTTCCATGCCATGCACTTTCCATGCCACTTCTCCAGGTTGTTTCATTCCTCCCACCGTCTCTACTTCCTGCTCACAAACCATTCAATCTCCTGTCAAGTGTTTGAAGACATTTGCTGCACGTATGTTTGTGGCATCTTCTTCTCAGAAGCAAATTTACAAAAATTTCAAAAAGTGCATGGATGCTTTGAAACTTGTTGACATTTTTCACATGTGCTAGAGGACACAAACAGTTTGTTTACATGCCAAACAGGGTTATGCACTATTCCCCAATTACATGCATACAGGATCAAGTTCCTGGTGCTCTTCACACCTCTAAACCTATCACTAGTGTACCTCATATAATTGATGATGGTCTTCGTCATCAATCTCTGAAGCCTGATGAACAACCCCATCTGATGAATCTTCATTGTGCTGGTACAGGGGATTATCGTCATCATCATTATCATTGACTTCCAAATAGCTTTTCTCATATGCAACAGCCTCCACAGAATCTCCATACTTTGAAGCTTGTGACGACCTGCTCACACGTTCATATTTGCAGCCATCAGCATCCTTTGTCTCCACAGCTTGCAACTGCTTAAGAGTTCTCCTCTGTATGTCATTGACAGGACTTATCAGAGACATGTGGGGCTGATGTTCTGTGTCCCCCTCCCTGATTAGTCCACTGTCACCAGTCCACCTGTTGCCACAGTTTGGTGCATCAAGAATATTGTCCTTGCAGTGACTGTAATGATGCTCAGTTTGCTTGTCATAACTGATATCCAAGAGGTCATTCTCTGGTTGACTACTTTCCACAGGAGGATAGGATGCAACAATCTCCCTTGGATGAAATGCAGCAACCACATTGTGCAGCACCTCTGCCTCCTGAACAAAGTCTCCCCTATTCCTCAATCTTCCAGCCCAAAGGAATTTCTCAAGTTCTGATCGAAGAACATCAAGAGCTGCACCTTTTTCTTCTAGTAATAATTTTGCTTCTCCAAGCTTCATCTGCACACGTTCTTCCCGCCAAACTTCTGCAAGCTGCAGCATTCGCCGCTCCTCTTCCAGTTCTTCATGCATTTTAATCGAGTCCCGTTTCAGATCCTCCACCTCTGCTTTGTCATCACTGATTTCCCGTGCGAGTTCATCGCACACATCCTCCATGAGTTCATGTGCCTTCCGCTCCCGTTCCAGTTCCTGCACCACTTTGGCCACAGCCATGTTGGCATCCAGCAGCTCTTTTGTCATCTTTTGGTTAGCAACTTCAACTCTGGTTCTCGCTTTTTGCTCAGTCTCCACTTCCTCTTTCAAAGATTGGACAACTAGTTGAAGCTTGTTCTGCTCAATTTTCCAGCTTGATTTCACATTGGCCAGCTTCTTTGTCAAGCTCTCAATCTCCTTGTGAGCTGCATTCTGTGCAAGCTCAAGCTCTTGCACATGAGCAAGGGCCTGATCCAACTGCACCCGTAATGATGATGTTGTAGATATGGTTGAATCATGTTGCTCCTCCAGAATGCATATTCGACTCAGCACTTTAAGAAGCTCGGTTGATGTTGTCACTGAGTTGAACTTTCCAGCTTTCACCTCCCCTTTCATTTCACCTATGAACTTTGTGTGCTGCCTCTGGCCATCAAGCTGTCATGTTCCGAAGATGTAGGACAAACCCATCATCCCATACAAGCTGAAGTGAATTGAGGCTTTTTTTTCAATGCCAAGACTCTGAGCCAACAGCAGGAGGAATCTGAACTACTTACAAGTTTGCAAATTGAATTCACATGAAGAATATGTTGCTGATTGAGCAAGGAATGAGAAAATACCAAAATGGACATGTTAGCATCCACTGAAGTGTCAGTACGCAGCTTATGCACATGTGATCGCGTAGCTGCTACCTGTCTTCCTGCATGAATACTCCTGCTTTCTAGGCTTACCTCTTGCAACCCCTGCTACACCCATGCACCCAACAGCTACCTCCTGGTCATAAGACTATCCCCTTGCAATATCAAAATTTCTCTGAGAGGAGCTATGATTCCATGCCATCAACCAGAGACAGGGCTTTCTAACTGAGACAATGACACACAATACCTATGAGATTGCAGAGAAACTCTACAGCAACAACACTTTGAAGGTCGAATACATCAAGAATGAGCGCAGACATCAGCTTATGAGCATCACCCACAAAGTGTCAGACCATCACCTTCATCATGAATAGCAGTGATCAAGCTGCCATGACATCTTGCATCAAAAGTTTCTGTCTTGTTTCTGGAAGCAATATGAAGACTCAAGTATGGAGTTGGCTACCACAAAAGAGACATAGCTAAAGAGAAGTGTGAGAGTCCTGATGGTGGGTGGAGACATACTCTGCTACCAAAAACAAAAGTCCTCTACCCCTTCCTCTTCCTCTTCCTCTTCTTGCACCAGATGGGGAGAAAGAGTCATTGTTGGCTGCTAAAAATGGCCTGCACAGCAACTTGTTTGGAAGTGTTTTTCAGCTGCAAATGAAGAGGATATTCATACCTTTGACAATTGCTCGTTTGAGAATTTGGTGCTTATTCTGGGAGAACGGTATGAGAGATGATCAGCCTGAGACATGAGACTGGTCGTGTCAGATGATTCCTTTGCAGAAGAGTGCCAGTCTCCGGTGCTGCCAAAAATGCCAGGAACAGGCACATCTTGGAGCTCCCATAAGGAAGCTGCTAGCTTCCGTGCCGAGACCGGAGTGGAACGGCCTGCAACAGCGTGAAGAGATGCTGCTGCTGCTGCTGCTGCAATGCCGTCGTAGAGCTGGTTATTGAACACATTCCAGCTGGGTACTGGTGTGCTCGGCCCCGCTGCTCTCCTGCTCGCAGTGATCGCTCCTCTCTTAACCCGCAGACCCTGCGACGACGGCCACGCTCCTGTTTCCATCACCCGCCGCTCTTGCATGCGCTGCTTCCCGCGAGTCCACACTGTTCCTGCATCAGCTCATTCCTCCTCAATCTCCCTCCTCAGCTACAATGACTCTTCATTACCTGCAACTCCCCACTTCTCTCTTCCATAGCTAATGCCCCCTCCACAACACCATCCACAAACAAAAGCCGCAGACCTCTAACACTGGATTCCTTCGAAAATTCATCATGGGCGGTACTGCACCATGCTCTCTGCAACTGATCTCTCCCCAACAACCCACAAAAAGTCTAAAGCTACAAAAACCCACAACAACAGATTACAACAAACATCATCACTACAACTTCTACAACAATCTCCAACCCTGGTCTCCACCACCCATTGCTCATCAAGTTCTCAAAATGAGCAAGACCCAACAGAAGAATAATAAGAAGAAGAAGAGTTCACACGATTGTAGTCTGCCAGTGAGCAAACTCTAGTAAATAAAGCTAAGAGCTTTGGAGAGAGAGTGAGGGGAGGAGTAGGAGTTACTAGTGATGGGAAGAGGCTTGACTTGTGTCGTGTAGTGAACTGTGCAACGACTTCGAGAAAAGCGCCTGCCCTCTGTTGTGTCCTTTTCCTGTCAGGTTCTTTCGGAATCTCGTGTGCTGGTGGGCTGTCATTTCGGCAACCAGACTTTTTTTTTCCCCCTTCCTGGGTGGGTTTGCTTGGATCTCTCCATCCATCTCTACTGGATCCTTCCCGTGTCTGCTCAATGCCCATCCCTCCTCCTTCTTCTTCACGCATGTGCTCAATAAATGAATTTGACCACGGATCATCCGTCGTGGCAGCAGCAGCCAGGGACCTGACACTAGTAGTAACCTAGGGTGGGTAAACTAGATTCCCAACTGCACTTGCTGCAGCTGCAGCAGGTGAAGACATCAGATCCTGCTGTTGTTCCTGTAGCTGTTGACAGATGATCAAATAGATTCAGAGTTGTTTACTGGTTTGTTTGTTTGTCGTTGCACAGAGCTTCTTGGATTTCCACTATTTTTTTTTACATTCACAACCGACGTTGATGTTTGCAAATTAAGTGTGTACTTTTGCAGCACCTAATTGCAAGCTCAACCACAAAACAAGTTTTTTGCATCAGCTATGTGTACTACTCAGCTTCTCAGAGATTGCAGGGAATCCACATCTGAAAGAAAGCTGTTCACCTGTTCTCCTTCCTGGTCAGTCAGGGTCACATCTCTCCTTTCGCATCATGTGCTTGCCTGTTGTCTGTATCAAACTTTTGTAGTGATAAACAGTATAAGAAAGCTCAAGAGATAGTTATGACTCCGCATTTGGAGAAAACAAGCCTTACTGGTAACAATACTTAGTATGTTTATTTAGCAATCCTGCAAATGCTGGGCATAGAAGGAAAGCCAGATACAAGCAAGAGTCTGAGTACAAACCACATTTGCACAGATTGCAGAGCCTTTCTGTAATGTCTAAGAATAGAGTCCGTTTGCATCACCACTAGGCTGCTAATGCTAGAGGTTTGTTTTCCCTCTTGAAACCAAGGAACCTATTGATCTTAGCCTGATTTCAATATCACTGATGCAACTAAGAGTCAAATAATGTTGTGAGCAACACAATGAAGAGATCTTTGAGGTTGCAGAGAAATTTCCACAACACCACTTGGAAAGGTAACATGACAATGAGTGCGGTCATAACCTTCTGAGAGTTGTTTCTTCATGCCAAAGAGATATGAACAGCTCTGTTTTTGGTGCCAAGTGCCCCAGTCCCCAATGCAAGCTAAGTTCACAAAGTTAGATTGCAATTGCAACTATAGTAAATTCCACACTGTGTGACACAGCAGCATCATTTTGCAAAACAATTCAGCAGATTCAACTCTTCCTCCAGGCTACTTTATTAGGTGCAGCATCACAGAGGTGCCATAATGACCATACATGACAGAAGCACTCCAGTATTAGTATGAGAATTTGCGAAGAATCTCTTGGCCTTGATGAATATCAGTCTTCCCTCAACAGCAACTTAGCACATTCACTGGAGGTTTGAAAGACACATAGATCACTTAAGAGTTTAGAGCAAAACCTAGTCTCAATTCAAAACCAAAAGACAGAAAACAAGCTTGGCTTCAGAACACATGATCTGAATCATGACATAATCCAAGTCAAGAAGATATCAAAATCACTCCAAATCCACCTCAAGTTATGGAAGTTCTAGGCACAGAGAGCCTCAATCTGAAGCTTCAATTACAGATGACTATGGCCCAGGCCAGTCACCAAGGATATACATCCCCTACCAGCTTCTGGTTTCTAAACAAAGAGAATTCTAAGGATATACAACAACCCTACCAGCTTCAGGGTTTCCAAAACAAAGAGAATTTCTCCACATCATGATGGATGAGGCAATGCAGCAGCAACTCTTGCCAATTACTTCTCTGATGAATTAGGGCCTCTCTTCTTGCCAAATCCAACCACTGCAAACATACAGAAAATGTTAACAGTCAAGAATGACATGAAATGAGCCATCAACAAAACCATTAGCAGTCTACAAACTAGAAATTCTAATCAAGAAACCCTAATCTATGTCCTGCATACCTAAAATGCAACAAATAGAGGAAGATCCGGAGAATCTTTAGCATGTCCTGAATGCCTATAATGGAAAAATAAATAGATAGGAGGATTGTGAGTTTCTTGAGCATACCGGCAGTGACAAAGCGGCGGTTGTATTGCATACGCTTGTGAGCGCGGCCCGTTGGTTTCTTCTTCTTATCCTGCTTTGCTACCTTCGGTGTCTGGCCACGCACTTTCCCTGCACGGGCCAACGATCCATGGACCTTACCTGCAGCAACCAACACATCATCAAACCTTGCG
>Ga0209208_10011993_pt1 | contig 11043 bp, 9 predicted proteins | sample S1TSphfallax_3_FD_187694 | JGI IMG/M metagenome (GOLD analysis project Ga0209208, IMG submission 187694) | Host-associated microbial communities from peat moss isolated from Minnesota, USA - S1T2_Fd - Sphagnum fallax MG (SPAdes) (version 2) | ecosystem: Host-associated > Plants > Peat moss >... | reverse complement strand
TTTGTAAGTAAAGGGATACCTAGGGGACTACTTATGGACTTACATAAGAGGTTATTTAAGGATTACATAGGGAGTTACTTAAGCAAATTTGACTTACATGAAAAGGTACCTAGGGTTTTACATAGGATAACATAATGATTATTAAAATTTTAGTTTAACATTATAATCAAAACCCCTAATTTTTATCCCCACTCATAATTAAATCTTTCAACCAAGAGTGCCATCCAAAATCTAAGTCTTCAAGCTTGTGCAAAAAGGGTTTCTGAAACCTTTGCTTCAAACCCATATGTTTTGTCTAATGGGTGAGAACTATATAAGTAGGAGCACCTCTCACTCATTTTTTTTCTTTTTCACTTTTCACTCAAGTTGAAGGATTTTTGATTTGGAGATCATGGCTTCATTTTCAAACCATGGTTTTATTTCTATAGGAAATAGTTCTAGTACTTTTTGATTCAAATAGTTCTAGTTCTTCATCCTCAAATGACGATGGGATGTCAAAAATGTTTGCAAACATAAATAGACAGAAACAATGTGCTTTTGTAGTTGTAGTTGTTGTCAATTCATCTGACATGTTTAATGTCAGTGAGTTAAAGGAAGGTGCGGGTCACTCAATGAATTCAAGTGTGGGAGTTTGGGATATCTTTGTTGCTATGCAAGCAACACCAAGGTTGTTCAAAACTTTGATTAATTTCACTTTCGCCAAATTTGACAAATTAACATTATTAATGGAACCCACCATTGTGCGCCATGCACAATCTACATGTGAACATCACATTCAAGTTTTGGATTTAGGGTTTACATTAAAAAATTTGTTTTATCATTTTAAATTAACGTTTTAGGGTTTAGATATAGGATTTGGATTAAGTTTTTGTTTAACACTTTAAATTAGGGTTTTTGTTTTAGGGTTTAGAATTTAAGGTTTTAAGGCTTTGGATTTAAGGTTTGTGATTAAGGTTTATGATTTTGTGTTTGGATTACAATTTTGGAGTTTAAATTTAAGGTTTGGATTAAGGTTTTTTTTTTAGCATTTTAAATTGGGGTTTTAGTTTGGGTTTGGGGTTTATGGCTTTAAGGCTTTGGATTTTGGGTTTAAGGTATTATGCTTTAGATTAGGGTTTTAAAGTTTAGATTTCAAGTTTGCATTAATTTGGATTAAGTTTTTGTTTTAATGTTTTAAATTATGGTTTTAGTTTAGGGCTTTAGATTTAAGGTTTGGATTAGGGTGTAGGGTTTTGTGCTTTTCATTAGAATTTTAGGGTTTAGATTTAGCATTTAAACTAAATTATTTTCTTTGTGCTTTGCATTAGAGTTTTAGGGTTTAGATTTAACATTAAACAAAACAATTAATGCTTTAGATTAGGGTTTTAATTTTAAGGTTTTGGATTTAAGGTTTAGGGCTTTGTGCTTTGCATTAGAGTTTTAGGGTTTATATTTAAGGTTTTAGTTTTAGAGCTTTATGTTTTGCATTAAAGTTTTAGGGTTTAAATTTCATGTTTGGATTAAATTTATGTTTTAATGTTTTCAATTAGGGTTTTAATTTTAAGGCATTAGATTTAGGGTTTTTCATTTAGGATTTGGATTAGGGTGTAATGTTTTGTGCTTTGCATTAGAGTTTTAGGGTTTAGATTTAAGGTTTTAATTAATTTTTGTTTTAATGCTTTAGATTAAGGTTTTAGTTTTTAGGGCTTTGGATTTAGGGTTTGGATTAAGGTTAAAGGTTTTGTGCTTTGCATTAGAGTTTTAGGGTTTAGATTTAAGGTTTGGATTAAGTTTTTGTTTTAATGCTTTAGATTAGGGTTTTAATTTTAAGGCCTTAAATTTAGGGTTTTGTATTTTGCATTAGAGTTTTAAGGATTAATGTTTTGGATTAAGGTTTTTAAGTTTAGATTTAGCGTTTGGATTAAAGTTTTATCTTATAGTTTAAAAATTAGAACTTGTAGGTGATCACCACATTCAAAATGGGCATCTTTTCAAATTGATTTCGGATCAATGCCTTTTACAATTCATTTTGTAGATGGAACATGATAATGTTTCCATGTATGATGCATTTGTATATAATTGGTCAAAGAGTGTTGTTTGTGATGATGTCATCTTCATTGTATCTTCCATTAATGACGCAATTGGAGATGAGATTTGATGGCCCATAACACAAGAATGAGTTGTGTTAAACATGAATTTGGTGGAATTCCAAGGTTGTATTGGGCTCATTTATGGCACACTCATCAATATTCATAAACCTTTGAATTATGGGGCCCACAAGGTTTGGTTCAATGGGCAAAAGAAAACTTGGGAAAAAACAACATTATGTTTGTTGATCATCGAGGTTTATTCATTTACCTGGACTTTGGGTGTCCAAGTTTTTACCATGATGTCACCATTTTGTGCTAATATGAGCTACATAAGAATCGACATCAAATTTTTTTACATGATGATGAATATGTTGAATACGTTTTGGGAGATCCTAGCTACTTAAGTGAAGAGATGTTCATCATGAGAAGGATTGGGAGATGTGAAATAGGTCTTAATGATGACTAAGATGCTATCAAAGCTTATAACAAAATGCATATTGGGTATAGATTGTGGGTGGAATGGGGGATTGGTGGATTGAAAAGGAAATGGAAATAGTTGATGAAAAGGTTTGATTCTGCAAAACCAAAGTACATAGTTTTGTTTAGAGTTGTAGTTATATTGACAAATTTTCCACATAGACACTAAATGGACTTCACATTTGAAATCATAGGTGAATAGTTACCCAACCTTGTTGACCACGGGTGGGACGAAGACTTTTAATTCTACAAGTCTAAAATATGTTTAACTATTGTTTTGAATTCCTCTTCACTAATGACCCTTAACTTCTTCATAGTTTTTAAGTTATTAATTTTAACCTTGTTTATTTTGTTAATAATAATTTATTTATGTGCTTACATTAGAATGAGGCGATGTTTTGAATTCATTTCCATGGTGGATGCCATATGTTCAATGCTTCATGATTATTGTTAGAAATGAATCATCCTCCCCTTATTTGTTAAAATTGGAATGGAAGTAGATGAAAGGCCTGAATTATAGTAGGCCCAACTAATAGGGGATTTGAGTCCATAAATATGGATGTAGGAGTAAATGGAGGAGTAGATCTAGGAATAGAGTTTGAAGTAAATGGGGTTGTTGGATTATTAGTATGATCAACGAGACTTTGTTAGTGTTTAAAAACATTGTGCATGCCATGCCCATTTGTTGATTTCAATTGTACCAACACTTTTTCATTCTCAAAACCATTATGTATGATCCCTCCTCATTTGATGTCCCTGTTTTCAACTTTCCCAATGTTTCCCGCAATGTTTCTTGCAAGGTTTCCTCCTGGAAATCTAATTTCGGAAAGTCCAACTTATATGAAACATAAACAACCTTCCACATTACATTAGGAATGAGTTATGTATTTTTTGACTTGGCTTTGCTATAGATAACAAAGTGATGGTTATAAGCAACACACATGTTGTTCAAATGAATGGACTTCACAAAGGCACAATTTCCTTTCTCTCATTGTGGTGCCTTTGACACATGCGTGCCCAAGAAGTTCTCTGTGTGTTGAGAACCTTAAGACCCAACATAAATAAAACCATCCATACTTGAAAAACCTTGAAACCTCCACATCATTTTATTTATGTCTCTTTCTTTACAAATGTATGTGTCTTTTTCTTTATGTGCCTCCATGTCTCTTTCTCCTTCTCTTTGTGCTTCTATGTCTTTCTCTACCTCTCTGTCTTTATCTCTACCTCTCTTTGAGTTTCTATCTTTTTATCTCTATCTCTCTATGTCTATTTTTGCCTCTCTCTCTGAATCTAGATTTTTTCTCTCCATTTTTTTCTCTCTATCTATTTGTCTCTCTCTTTACACCTCTTTCGGTCTATCTATTTTTTTTCCATCTCTTTCTCTCTCTCTCTCAAAATATGGCCAACAACAGGAACATAAAATTCCTTCTTTAACAAAGTAAGGAAATGGATACACTTGACAACATATACCATATAGTATACATAAAGGCCCAAAAAATACAATATGAAGTATTAAAATCTAGTGTACACATATACGGACACGTCATATGTTCACCAAAATATGATATTTATACCTTTCAAAAGATCACACTAAATGATCTGTTCATTGAATGTTTATAAATACAAACATTTAATGGACTAATCATACACTTAATAAAAATTCTACATGGAAAAAAAAAAGAAAAATATGGAAGCAGGGGTTTCATATTTCAGAGACAAAAATTTGGTGAATACCCATCAAAACAAACATCCAAAAGGGGTTGGATATGTTGTTGCACAAAAATAACATATAGAATGAGTGGGATGAATTTTTTTTTCTCCCACTCATGGAACATCAAAACTAATCCATCTAGTATAAAAAATTCAAATTGTTTAATAAATATATGAATAAGATTGGGCACCTTGAATGCACCAATATAAAGTGGTGCAACTTTTGCTTGAAATTATGGCAAACTTTTGAAGGCTTGAAAAAAATTATTTAATTAAACACCACCCATGCAATGAAGCTTCATGATATATATGTGTGTGTTAATTATCTTATGTTTAATTTTCAAAAGATATAAGCTACATATGAATTGGATCCAACAGTTTGAACAAATGAATGTTGATAAAATATTGTGTTAGTTTAAAAAAATAATCAAACAACTAGCCTTTTATTGGGAAAAAAAACTATAGTTATAATAGAATTATCTGCAAAGTTTAAAAACACAAGTTTCTGGTTTTAGGTTTAAGGAAAAGAGATGATGAACACAAAAAGGCATGATGTACATTTCCTAAAGGCAAAAAAAACAGGAACAAACTCAAAATCGCTCCTTAATTCAAGATCAAAGGAGTTTCCTCTTGTATCGTGTGTTTTTTTTTAACAATATGAATGTGACTAAAGTGAATGTTTTTTGCAAGGAAGGTCCAAAGCCCAACTAATTTGTGAAGAAGGTTTGAAACAAAACCAATTTGTGAGAAAGGTCAGAAATGAAACCAATTTGTGAAAAAGGTTTAGAATAAAAATAGTTTGTGAAGAATGTATTAAGGTTTAACAATTTTTGAAGAAAGGTTTGCTTTAAGCTTTGAGCAAGTCATGAGCTTTGATTTTTGCAAGTGTTGTTCTTTGTGGTGAGCTTTCAACATTGTGGTTTGTGGTTCCAATAGTGAGTTGTAACTTTGTCAACAAGGAACTTTGACAACAATTGCAACTTCAACAACGAAAAGCTTCGATGACAACCCTTAAATCAACAACGTGGAGCTTCGTTTAAGGTTTCTATACCTAAATTTATTTCCTGTTGCTCACAACCAAATGGTCTTCATTTCTAGATCATGGGAAGGTGATGATGTTTTTTTCAATATTTTAAATTGTGACCTAACACTATGGGAGGCATTCCTCTTGTCTTGTTGGACTCTTTCTATATTCTACCACAAGTTTTGTGAATTAATCACATCTATAATTGCATCCCTTTTGTTACAATCTTTGAAGCTCATACTCCAATTTAGGGTTCCAAATTCTTCCACTTTTAGTTCTTAGAATTTTAACAACTTTTCATCACACCTTGTTACTCATGTTGTGTTCTTAAAAAAATAAAATGCATTTTTGTTAATTTTCAATTTTTGCTTAGATCCATGAAAAAACAGAAATGATATTCTTTTGATAATGAACATCACCTTCAAAAGGCTTAGGCTTTTATGGGTTAAGCCAAATGTCATGCACTCCCAAGAAAAATGTTTCACACCCATTAAACAAATGTCCTACACCTTTAAGACAATGACCTCAGGTTAAATTGTAATAGCTTCAAGCCATTGGACCAAGAATTTATGTGTATTTCATGTAAATACACATTTAAAAAAATACACATATATTAATTTAATGTTAGACTTTAGGCCAAAAGGGTTTATCCTCAGAAAAAAATAATTTTGCATATGCATATTGGCTTAAAGCTAAGATATATTTTTGAAATATTGCTTAAGGTTAGAAGTTGTTTGCGCACTTTGACTTAAAATTAAATTCTTTTTTAACACTTTATCTTGTAGTTGAAACATTTTTAGCAATTTCGTTTTAGGTTAGAGTCATGTACCAATATGGCTTTTATGGTATTCCATACCCATTATGGTGTTCTTGAATGGCAATTCATCTTACTAGGCTTGCCCAACTTCCTAGGTGGGATTGGATTTACCCAATCTATTCCTTGATACATACTTCATTTAGGATTCATGTACTATTGGCATTTGTGATGTATTTTACTTTTAGCCATGAGTTAAGTTTGTGAACAATGAAACCAACAAACCACCATTAATTAGACCCTAGGAAAAATTTACAAAAATAACTTACCAGAAGTAAGACCCCAAAAGCCATAACATAGCTAGGTTTTAATGTTATTTTTTAATTATGAACTCCCTTTCATTGCCTATTTTATTAATATAGCCATAACTCCATTTTTGGTTCATGGGATGTGGATTTCCATTTGTACATAAAAAAACTAATATAATGTTTTTGTACCTTACATGGAGTGCACTTGAATTAATATTTCAACCTCGCACAACATAAGTTGCTTCCTCTCCTTCCATATAATTTATACTAAATCTTTTTGTTTGGTAAGGACGTTTAAAGGGGTGGTATTGGCAATTTAGGTCATGAGCTCAACTCCCACCTAGAAAATACAAAAAAAATTGTATTGATTTTAACCCTAGGACTAGGCCAAAGTGGTCAACTTGAGGCCAATATGGCAAAAAATATCCTACTTTCAAGCCAAGATGTCAAAAAAGATTCCATACACCAAAATGCTCAGGCCAAAACATGATTTGGCTTGTGCTCAAATTTTGTGGCTTGGGATTTAACACCTAGGCCAAAATTCATTTATTTTGAACCGATGTTTTTGGGTCTGCGGTTTAAGGTGATGTCAAAGTAGGCCTAAGGACATTTAGGCTTTGTGTTTTAAAAAAATAAAATGGATTAGGGTGTTCATGGGACTTTGGGCCTCTTGCCTAGGATGTTTGGCTCAAGGTGCTCATGGGCCTTCTGGCTTAGGACAACTAGCCTAGGGCCTAAGACAAATTTAGGACCTAAGACAAACTTAGGGCATAAGATAAATAGCTTAAGGTCACCTAAGTGTGTCAAGATGGGATAAAAATGATGCAACAAAAATCAAACACTTCACAACATGAAAGAAAAAACACAAACCAAGGGAGAAAGAAAGAAGGATGGAATAGTCAAATATATGGTGTAGGTAGTTACACTCAATGTTGCAAATCTTGTTATTTGTTCCTATGACATTGTTGTAATGAGGCCCAAGAACCAAAAAACTTTCAATCAAGCTTGCACCCACCTTGAAATAAAAAGACAAAAATCATCAAAAGATAAAAGATCATCACATACACCTTTGAATTCTTTTTTTCAAAATTCTCAACATGAAGTTTTTGTAGCAATAATTATCAAATCTATGAAATTCATAAATTGTTGTTTGATAATGGGATGGAGAAATGCAAACTATTTACATTTTGTCTCTTGTTGTTTTTCTATAAGATGTTGGGGTGTTTTACACTAAAACCCATCATTTGTTTATGATATTCACGAAACACAACACTTGATTGTGTGTGATCCTCCTAGTAGAATTTTGACCTTGATGTGTTCCACAAAGGAGCTTTATCAACTACAGTTTGAATGTTAAAGTACCATTTGCAACAGTAAGAAACAAAATAAAAAAAGGTTGGAATTGGAGCTTGTTGTGCAACCAACTAGAGGTTTCTTTGGCAACCTAGTTGGGAAGAGATGGGTGTAGGTTGGGAGGTGGTGACAAGTTTAACGAGTTCCATGAGCTAGTTTTGTTTGATTTTATGCAACTCTCATAGATTTTAAGTCCTAGGCCTTATCATCTTAGGATTGGAAAATCATCAAGGCCTAGGCCTTGAAATTATTTTACCTTAGGCTTTTAAACCTTATGGTCCTAGGCTCTTGAAGACATTTTGTTTTAGAACACTAAGTTTTAAGGTGTGGAGGCCAATGTTTCAAGGATTAGGTCCTAGCACTTTGATGAGACAATTTTTTTAAATTTTTCATGGGGTTTAACCCTAGGACACATGAATTACTCTAGGACAAATAAGACCAATATGCTTTTTTTTGTATTCCATACCCACCTCACACCCAACCTTCATTCCCAAAATGGTTTTGTTCTCAATCCTTACCAACTTATTTTATATTGGTGTGATTTTCTCAAAAAGTGAAATTAAAAAATTAAAATCGTGAAAATGAACTGAATTTTGATATTCTCAATTGTCAAATTAAAAAAAATAAATCGTTAGATTTCTACCCATGGTTCAAGTATGCAGCCAAAAATGTAAAACAATGTTTTAAAATTGAGAGCCCACCTATTTGTAGTACCAATTTTAGTTTTATGGTTGGAGTTGGAAAAAATAAATAACTTTGGATGTGAAAAATGTTTTTGTAAGATGCTGCACTATGCACCAGTGGAGATGCTCTTATAAGGGCCTTCATAGGAACATCTTAATTGGCCTTTAACTTGTGGGTGTTTTATGGAATACAAAAAGAGCCATATTGGCCATATTTGTTCTAGAGTAATTCATGTGTCTTAGGGTTAAACCCTAAGACAAATAGATTATTTTTTCATGTTAAAAGGCCATGACCTAATCCTTGGGACATTGGCCTCCACACCATAGGACTTGGTGTTTTAGGACAAAATGTCTTTAAGAGCCTAGGATCATAAGGTTTGAGGGCCAAGGTGAAACCAAATATTACCTCAGTTGAGGCTCATCCACAACTGAGTAATAACCGGCATCCAGTGGACGGTGGGCTGGTGGGTACTGGTTCACTGTGGCCGTAATAAATAGTCGTGCAGGGTCACGTGATTATCACAGATGGAAATACGTTTTTTAAAGAATCATTATCGTAGTCCGTGGGTGAAGGACAAGAAGCGGTTCAAGAACTGCATTCCCCTTCGTCCGCTTTCATGTCCGCCAGTTCCGCTTCCGGTGCAACGCGCATTCAACGCAGCTGAGCTTGAATCCAACGCTTTGTTGCAAGTTGTCGAGTGTGAATTACAATGGAGCTGGTGGTGGTTTAAACGCTTACCTACAAGAGTGATGCTAGAGAAGAGATCAGTGGCGTGATCGACGGGAGCTGCTGTCTGGTTGTCTATTTATGTTACTAGGTACTCATATTATTGAAAGCGGATTTCTTTACTGGTTTTGGATTGAAGGATCCAGTACTTCAAGTTTGCTTTCCATCTTTTAGGGAGAACTAGAGTTCATTGAATTTACCTGGGTCGCTGCCTTCTTATCCCCAGGTTTTTTGTAAGTTTCTCATTCTCTCTCTCTGCGCACTAGCACTCAGAAGGTGCTCCTTCTCTAGTGCTGACCTTTCTTCTCCTCTCTCTACTCTCACCCCCACAACCCTTCTATTCTCTCTCTCTCTGCACTAGCACTCAGAAGGTGCTCCTTCTCTAGTGCTGACCTTCTTCTCCTCTCTCTACTCTCACCCCCACAACCCTTCTATTCTCTCTCGCTCTGCACTAGCACTCAGAAGGTGCTCCTTCTCTAGTGTTGACCTTTCTTCTCCTCTCTTTACTCTCACCCCCACAACCCTTCTATTTCTCTGTGCAGCAGCCGATCTGCGTGCAGACAACCCAGTGTCCAGCTAATAGGCTTCAAGGTACTTCTGGGACAGGCAGCAATTGGCCATACCCAAAAAAATTTATTTCGGGAGCTGAATAATTTTGCTCTATTATTGCTCTTTGGAGGACTTCATGATACTGCATCACTGGTTCCTTTGTGAATAGAAACCAAAGCAAGACGACGTTGGTAGCTGGGACCTAAGGAAAAAGGTACCTTCTACGTGCTAGAACTTTGCTCAGCTTAGTAAAAGACTTCCTTGGATTTTTTCTAGTGTATTGTAGAGGATGCTTTGTATAGTGTAAAAACCTGTGGGGGACAATCCAGAAAATGAAACTTCTGCAGGGGTGGACATTCTATCTTCCAAAATGCCTTGCATCGTTTTTTGTCATGATACCTTCCAGGTATAAAAATCCAAGCTTGATCTTTACATTTGGTAAAGTCCTCAGCCACATGTTTCCCCAAACTCCACATTGCATATTTTAAACCCTTATTCCAGTAGAAACTGTTGCCTTGGGCTTTACTCTACACTTTTGATATAGTGATCCTAGTGAGGAGTACATTTTCCATCTTTGATGTATCTATGAATCTGAATATGCTGTTTTCTATGAATCCATGAACTTGTTAGGAATGTACTATGGAATGGCCATCAAGCCTTGCCCGTTCCCTTAGGTAAGGCACCAAGCGAGCCCCATTAAGGTGGGCTTGGTGACACACCTATTAGAATAAGCAACAACGAGACCATCCCATGACATTAAGGTCTATGGTAGCATATTCAACAATGAAAGAAGCGAAGTAATGTTCAAATCATTTTGATCACTATTATGAATGTATGATCATTACTAGAAGACTATGTCATACAATGTGGTGAAAAAAAAGGAATAATGTCACCTCAAGCCTTATCTTTGCACTAATCATCAAGAAAAATCTAATCTACAAGTTGTTGGACGAGATGTGTAGATCTTGAGAAAGTCTATGGAGTACTAAGAAACAAGATCATTGCAACACTAAAAGACCAAATTTAATTTGCTTGAATTATGTAAGAAGTCATTGCGCGTCTATTGATCTAGAATCATAAGGATTGTAATGTGCATTTATTGTTTTCTTTGATTTGTGAGTCTCCTTACATGGGATCTACATACATAGATTAACGATATATGCCATTACATGTTTGTAACATGGTTGTGGCTCTAACACATACAATAACATCTTGGTGCTTGTAGGTACAAGTGGGTTACGTAATCATTTATATGCTTGGCATTCCTTTCATACAATTCGTGAACTTGTTAGCCACCTTGGGAATGACTTGGTTGGAGCAAGTCATGGCTTTTTATTTTGGCCAAATTTGGAGTTTTATAAGGTTTATGGTTTTTGGAAACTTGGAATT
>Ga0209208_10011992_pt1 | contig 11044 bp, 8 predicted proteins | sample S1TSphfallax_3_FD_187694 | JGI IMG/M metagenome (GOLD analysis project Ga0209208, IMG submission 187694) | Host-associated microbial communities from peat moss isolated from Minnesota, USA - S1T2_Fd - Sphagnum fallax MG (SPAdes) (version 2) | ecosystem: Host-associated > Plants > Peat moss >... | reverse complement strand
AAGTAACGCCTGCGGGTTCCCACGTCGGCTCCGCCCTGCGAGAATGCTACGCGGCCCTCGCCTCGGCAGACGCCCTTGGACCGGGGCGCCCTTCGGCGCCACCCGCCCCTTCATGCGCATTGCGCGCCTCAAGCTTTTGGTCCAGGTCTCCCCCTCGACCGATGAAAAACTCCTAGTTGTGACCTAAAGGGGTTGGTCGCAGCCTTGAGCGCCATCGCCGCGGGCGGACCCGGACAAACGGCGGTGGGCGCGCCGCCATGATCGACAGGAAGACAGCCATCCGACATCTTGACCCGACCCACCGCCCTGATGACCGCTTGGAGGCGCTCCAGCAAACCCGAAACCTAAAAATGACCCGGTCCGCCCATGCCTACGTTCGGGGCAGCACCGTAAAATTCTATGCTTGGCTCGAAGCGAGCAAGGGTAAGCTCCCCGAGGGGCCTTCCGTCTGGATCTGCGGCGACTGCCATGTCGGCAACCTAGGGCCTTTGGGCGACGCCAAGGGACGGGTTTCGGTTCAAATCCGGGACCTCGACCAGACCGTGGTCGGCAACCCTGCCCACGACCTTGTGCGCCTTGGCCTCTCCCTGGCCTCCGCGGCGCGCGGGTCGGAGCTGTCCGGCATCGTCACCGCCAAGATTATCGAGGCGGTCATGGTGGGTTACGAGAACGGCATTGGCGGGGACTTTAGCCGGACCATCGATAGGAATCGCCGCCCCGATGACGTTCAATCCCTGCTTGAACGATCGGTGAAGCGGCGCTGGCGACATCTGGCGGTCGAGCGGCTTAAAGACGCCGAACCGACCATCCCGCTCGGCAAGTCTTTCTGGACGCTGAGAAAAGCTGAGGCGGCCGCGTTAAGGACGCTGCTTGCGTCCGAGGCGGTCCACGCCATGGTGGCCGGCCTCCAGGGCCGCGACGCAGGCGCGGCGGTGGAGATGGTTGACGCCGCCTACTGGAAGAAGGGATGCAGCTCCCTTGGCCGTCCGCGCCGCCTACTGGAAGAAGGGATGCAGCTCCCTTGGCCGTCCGCGCTACGCCGTCATCGTGCGGGTGGGGGAAGGCGAAGGTTCGACCTTCTGTTTGGTGGACGTGAAAGCGGCGACGACCGCGGCCGCGCCGCGAGCCGCGTCCGCCGCCATGCCCCGGGACAACGCCATGCGCGTCCTCGCCGGCGCTCAGGCCCTTTCGCCTAATCTCGGCGACCGCATGGTGGCGGCTCGACTGCAGGAGCATGGCGTGGTGCTGCGCGAACTCATGCCCCAAGACCTAAAGATTGAGGTGGAGCGCCTCTCGGAAGACCAGGCGGTGGAACTTGCCCGCTACCTTGCCGGCATTGTCGGCCGCTCTCACGGGCGTCAGATGAGCCCAGACGTCCGCAAGGCTTGGCGGGCCGAGCTGATCCGGGACCATACGACCGCATTGGCCGCACCGTCTTGGCTATGGTCCAGCGTCGTCGAACTCTTGGGCATCCATGAAAGCGCCTATCTCGATCATTGCCGACGCATGATGGTCGAGGCGCGCTGAGTCCATACTTGTTCCAAAAAACGCTTCTGCAAGCGCCAGGTGAAATGAATATCAGTGGGGAGATATATATAGACACACCAAATTGGGTTGTTTTTTCCGAAAGATGACCACCTTGACTATGAAATTAGTCGTAAATTACAATTTTATTTGGAACTAATGGACTGAGAAAACGTTGTAGACGTAGCGTGATTTTTTGCTGCTCGTCTTGGCGAGGGGGCGAGCCTTGCCAGGAAGTTTCAATATTGAAGAGCGACGCTTCCAAGCTGGCGCAGGCGAGATCGCCACGCTTGGGCGCGACTATGATTGGGCCTCGAACCCTTTAGGGCCCCCGGCCGAGTGGCCGCAGACCTTAGCCGTAGCCGCCAATCTGATCTTGTCGGCGCCCATCGCCATGATCGTCTTGTGGGGCCCTGAGCTCATTCAGATTTATAACGACGCCTACGCCCTCATCGCCGGCCCCAAGCATCCGGCAGCCCTTGGCCAACCGACACAGGCCTGCTGGCCTGAGGTCTGGGACTTCAACGCGCCGATTTATGAGGCTGTGCTGCGGGGCGAAACGCGCCAATTTTCCAATCAGCTCCTCAGCATCCAGCGCGAAGGCGGCATGGAGGACGCTTGGTTCGACCTCAGCTACAGCCCCCTGCACGGCGACCACGGCAATATCGACGGCGTCCTGGTCACCGTCGTTGAAACCACAGGTCGCGTGGTGGCGGAACGAGTTCGCGCCGACGAGGTCGCCCGCCAACGGCGCCTCTTTGAGCAAGCGCCTGGGTTCATCGCCGTGCTGACCGGACCGGACCATGTCTACGAATTCGCCAACGCAGCCTACGCGCGCATGATCGGCGGCCGCGACGTTCTGGGCAAAAGCGTCCGCGAAGCCATGCCGGACATCGCCGGCCAGGGCTTCTACGAGCGCCTTGACGAGGTCTATCGCACGGGCAAACGGTTTGTGGCAGAACACACGGAAATTCGGCTGCAGCGCGGGCCGGATCAGGCCATCGACGTTCTCTACCTCGACTTCACTTACGAGCCCATCGTGGACGAAAGCGGCGTCGTCACTGGTGTTTTCGCCCAGGGGCACGATGTGACAGCCGCCCACACGGCTCAGCAGAAGCTGCGCGACCTTAACGCTGATCTCGAGAGACGGGTGGTTGAGCGCGCCCATGAACGGGGTCGCACCTGGCTCATCAACCCGGAACTCATGGGCGTCCTCAATGGTCAGGGCTACTTCGAACAGTCCAACCCCGCATGGTTGTCCATCATGGGGTGGAACGAGGAAGAGGTCGCCCGGACCCCGATCATGGCCCTCGTCCATCCCGAGGATGTCGAGGCGTCAAACGCATGGTTCACTCATCTCAAGCAGGGCGAGCCGGTCCTCCGCTTCATCAATCGCGTCCGCCATAAGGATGGAACCTATCGTTGGCTCTCCTGGCTCGCGGTGCCTGAGGACGCCAAGATCTATTGTAGCGCGCGGGACATCAGTCCCGAGGTTCGCCAGGCGGACGATCTTCAACGTGCCGAAGAAGGGCTAAGACAGGCGCAGAAGATGGAGGCCGTCGGCCAGCTCACCGGCGGGGTGGCGCACGATTTCAATAATCTTCTCACCATCATCAGATCCTCGATTGATTTCCTGCAACGCCCGGACCTGCCTCAGCACCGGCGCGATCGATACATGCAGGCGATCGCCGACACCGTCGATCGGGCGGCGGCGCTGACCAGTCAGCTCCTGGCGTTCGCTCGACGCCAACCCTTAATGCCCAAGGTGTTTGACCTGGCCAAGCAGGTGAGGTCGGTCACCGAACTCGTGCGTCCTCTGGTGGGCGGCCGGGTTGAGATCGTCCTCAAGCTGCCTTCAGCGCCCTGCTTGGCCTATGCGGACGTCGGACAGTTTGACACCGCCCTTGTCAACCTTGCGGTCAACGCCCGCGACGCCATGAACGGCGAAGGCGTCATCACTATCTCAGTCCATCCCTGTGACGCCGTTCCCGCCGTGCGCGAGAACCGACGACGTGAGGGCGAGTTTCTGGCTATCTCTATGACCGACACGGGAACAGGCATTGCGGCCAGCGAGTTGGAGGCGATCTTCGAGCCCTTTTACACCACCAAGGGCGTGGGCAAAGGAACTGGCCTAGGCCTGAGCCAGGTTTTTGGTTTCACCAAGCAGTCCGCCGGCGAAGTCGCCGTCGAGAGCGTCCTCGGCGTTGGAACGACCCTCACCATGTATTTGCCGAGCGCTCATGGCATGGACGCGACGGACGTGGGAGCGCCGCCGACGGCGGCGCGGGTCGGCGGAGCCGGCACGCGGGTGCTGGTCGTCGACGACAATGAGACCGTCGGTCGTTTCTCCACGGAAATGCTTCAGGACCTCGGTTATGAAACCCTCTGGGTCGCCAACGCGGCCGACGCCCTCGCCCGTCTTGGCGCCCCTGACCAATCCGTCGAACTTGTGTTCTCCGACGTCGTCATGCCCGGAATGAACGGGCTTGAGATGGCCAAGATCATCCGGGCGCGACACCCTGCCATCCCCGTCGTCCTGACGAGCGGTTATAGCGGCGCGTTGACAGATGGCCTTGACGACTTTCTTCTGGTCCAGAAACCGTATTCGGTCGACATCTTATCGCGCGCCCTGCAAAAAGCGCTCGCGAAACGGTCTGATGGCTGATTAGCCGCGTCCGACCTTAGAGGGCCGCCGCGATCCGGCAGACCACGACGCGCCGACACCCCTCCCGGGTCCTGGCTCGTCCTGCCGACGGAACGCAGGACATCGCCAGAGGCGGCCCTGCGCCCTACGGGTCGATCCGCTTAGGGGTCAAGGGCGCGCGCCGCCGAGGGGGCTCCTCAACCGCACCGCCGCCGTCATTGACGTTACGGCTCAGCCCTGTAGGGTATTATTACAATTGTAATCAAATCAAAGCCATCACGGTTTTGGCCTGGAGACGCCGGTGAACGACGGATCAGACCCAGCGCTTTCCCACCGCGTCGCGCGCGCGCCGCCGCAACGCTCGGCTTCAGCTGCCCGTCTCCTGACCGCGGTTATGGTCTTAACCTTTCCCGCATGCCGCGCCGTGGCGCAAGCCGCGGCGGCGGCGGCCCCGCAGCCCGCGTCCGCCGCCCAAGGCGCGCCGCCGGATCCGCAAACCACAGTGACGGTTGTCGCGGCCACGCCGGCCTATAGAGAGACCATCGACCGTCGCAGCTACAGCCTAGCCGACGACCTCCAGAAGGCGACGGGCTCCCTCTCCGACGTCCTGCGCAAGGTGCCCTCATTGCAGGTGGACCCCGACGGGAACGTGAGCCTCCGCGGCGATCCGGACGTGACTATTCTCGTGGACGGAAAGCCCTCGTCGCTGTTTTCAGGACCCGGGCGGACGCAAGCCCTGCAATCCATGTCTGCGGATCAGTTCGAGCGCGTGGAGGTGATGACCAATCCACCGGCGGGGGTGACGGCGGCGGGCAGCGGCGGCGTCATCAACCTGATCACCAAGAAGGGTCCCCAGCACGCCGCCGCCCCGACGGCCAGCGCGACCGTCAAAGCGAACGCAGGATCCAATGGTCGGTTCGACGTCGGCGTCAGCGGCGCATACAGCGCCCCCGGGCTCGCTCTCAACAGCGGCGGCGATTTCCGCCGCAGCGGATTTCTGCGGGAGATCGGCTCACAATTTGGGCTTCCTGGCGGGACCAGCGCTGCGCTCGTGCCCGCGACCGGCGTTCAGGACCAGAACGAACGGGACGACGAACTCACCGTCTACGCGAGCCTAGGCTACGACATCGACCCGAAGGATCACCTGGACGCCAACCTCAACCTTGTCTCCGGTCGCCTGGTCCGCACCCAGGAGAGCGTCTACGCGACCCGCTCCGACCTCGGACCAACGGCGCTCACCTACGACGCCCCAGGCTTCTTTCACGCCCACTACACCTCTAAATCCGAAGCGCTGGGTCTGACCCACAGCCTTCCCGGGGACGGGCAGAGCGTGTCCGTCAAAGTGGAGGTTAGCCAAAACAACGAGAGTTTCCAAAACCGAGCGACCTACGCCTACGCCGTGCCGGTTCAGCCCAGTCTTTATCAGGATCTCGGGCAAAACGCCGCGTTTCCCCAGGTCGACGTCAAGGTCGACTACAAGACCGCCCTCCCGAACAAGGCCAAGCTGACCCTCGGCTATGAGGGAACCTTCGACTGGCAGAACCTGGATGACCAAGGGGTGCAGGGTGTATCCGCCGCCCAGGCGCAAGCCGACGTGGGCTACGCCCAGACCTTCGAATTCAACCAGCAGATCAACGCCCTTTACGCCACCTACGAACAGACGTTCGGACGGTTGACCGTGCAGCCGGGTCTTAGGCTCGAAAGCACGTCCCTGACCACCGACCTCTCGTCAGGCCAGGAGGCGGGGATGCAGCGCTACTTTGAAGCCTACCCCAGCCTGCACCTCGACTATGCCCTAGACGCCAACGCCGACCTTAAACTGAGCTACGGGCGAAGGACGCAGCGTCCGGACGAAACCCAACTCGACCCCTTCCGCACGGAGAGCAACGCCACCCTCTACACACAGGGCAATCCGGACCTGCATCCATCGTTCACCCAGTCCTATGAGTTCGGGTATGAATATCGCCGGACCTCCACCGATTTTCAGGCGACGCTGTTTTATCGGGACAAGACCGATGTCCTGACCACGGTCACGCAGGACATTGGCGACGACGTGCTTTTGTCGGTCTGGGAGAACCTCGGTTACGAGCATGACGAGGGTCTTGAACTTGTCGGGGCCTATGCGGTTTTCAAAGGTTTCAGCGTCAATGCGTCCACCGACCTCATGCAGGCCCAGGTCAGCGCCGCCAACCTCGGCATCTCGGGGGCACGATCGGCGTTCATCGCCTCGGGCAAGGCGACTTTGAATTGGCAGGTCACCGCGAAGGATGCTCTCCAGCTCGAAAGCGACGCCTCAGGTCGCCAACTTACAGCGCAGGGGTATCGAGGCGGCGCGATATTCTCAAGCCTGGGCTGGCGACACGCGTTCGATCAGCGTCTGGCGGCGGTCCTCACAGGTGAGAACCCCTTCGGCCTAGAACCCCTTCGGCCTTGCGCGACGCACCATCGACATCGATACGCCGACGTTGGTGGAGGTGGATAAGCGCAAGTTTAACGATGTGACGGTGTTTTTGGGCTTAACCTACCTCTTCGGCGCCGCTCCTAAACACGCCGACGCCTTCAATTTCGGCTCCCACGGACCAGGCGGTTAGCCGCCCCTGTGGGCTTGTCGTGCCCGCTCCATCCCGCGCCCAGGACGGGGCCGACCCCATGTCCGGCCTAAGGCGTCGGGCCGGATGTGCTGGGCGCGAACGTCGCAGAAAGATCATAGAGGTCTCCGGGAAAGGTCAGCCGGACGAACGTGACCCAAACGCCGAGGCGGTAGGTGTTTCGCTCCACCCGCAAACACGCCTGGCCTTTGCGGATCTGCAGGCGACGGGCGTCCTCCAGGGATCTGCAGGCGACGGGCGTCCTCCAGATCCGCTCCGATGGCTGAAATCCGATGTCGCGCCTCGCTCCATGGGACATTCTGGAGAAGCCAGGACCCAGGCGCTTCGTCTTCGAACGATAGGCTCGCCGCTAGCGGGACGGCGTCCAGGTTTATGATACGGCGTTCCAGGGCGAAGGGCGCGCCGCCGGCGAAATGGACGCCGGCCACCTCCAGAACACGTCCAGGCGGAGGCAGGACGACCTCGTCCGGGTCGGAGCGATCAAGCCTGCGTTCGGTCCGTGTCAGCCGTTGAAAACCATAAGATTGCCCCCGCTGAAGAATAAGGGCCTGCATGTCCGGAATTTCCAGCACGGCGGTCTGCACATGCGGGCGGGCCACAAATGATCCGGCCCGTTTGCGCCGCTCCACGAGACCCGCCTCAACAAGGGCGCTGATGGCCTTGCTCACCGTCATGCGCGAACAGCCGTACTGCGCCGTGAGTTCCCGTTCGATGGGTATCCGTCGGCCAGGCGGCCACGCGCCGGATCGGATCTGGCGCTCCAGATCCCATCGGATCCGTCGCTCCAGACTCTGCGGCGCGGGTTTCAGCTGGTTCACGCGCTCAGCAGCTTATCCAAGGCGCGACGATAGCGCTGGGCGACAGCCTCGGCCCGGCGATGGCGCCCCTCGACCACCACCCGCTCGCCGCGCCGCCAGACGCTTTTCACGACGCCCCGAGTTCCCGAAAAAAGCCACCCATCCAAAAGGGCGTCGCCTTCACGTCCATAAAGCGCGACATGACCTAGGTCGAGGGCGACGATATCGGCGCAAGCGCCCAAGGCGAGACCCGCGCCCGCCTGGCCGAGGGCCTGACTTCCGCCAGCGAGCGCCGCCTTGTAGAGGCTTGCGCCGGTCGACGCTCCAGGGGAGCGGGCAAGGACGTTGCGGGCGCGGCGCGTCAGCCGCTGCGCATATTCAAGCGCGCGAAGCTCTTGGGCGGGGTCGATAAGGATGTTCGAATCCGATCCGACGCCAAACGCGCCCCCTAAGGCGAGGTAAGCGTCGGTTGGGAAAACACCATCGCCAAGATTGGCTTCGGTAATAGGGCATAGGCCGGCGACGGCCCCGCTCGCCGCAAGACCCGCCGTCTCCTCCTGCGTCAGATGGGTCGCATGAACGAGGCACCAGCGGGGATCGAGGTTCATGTGGCTCAAGAGCCAATCCACTGGGCGCTGGCCGGTGAAGGCGATGCAGTCCTCCACTTCACGGGTCTGTTCGGCCACATGAATGTGGATCGGGCCGTCCGCCGCCAGAGCGGCGACGCCAAGAAGCTCTTCCGCCGTCGCGGCGCGCAGACTATGGGGCGCGAGCCCCATATTGGCGTCGGGGAGCTCTGAGAGGGCGGTTCGGCTTTCGTCCACAAGGGCTGCGAAACCGTCGAGGGTGTTGAGAAACCGGCGTTGGCCATGGACTGGGGGCGCGCCGCCGAAGTTTGCGTGGGCGTAGAAGACCGGCAACAGGGTCAGACCAATCCCCGTCTGCCGCGCGGCGGAAATGACCGCCTTGGCCATTATGGCGCGATCGGCGTAGGGGGCGCCGTCTGGGTCGTGATGCAGGTAATGAAACTCGCCTACGCGGGTGAAGCCGCTTTCCAGCATCTCCACATAGGCCTGAGCGGCGATGGCCTCGGCGTCTTCAGGGTCGATGCCGTCTTCAGGGTCGATGCGGTCAAGGAAGCGGTACATGAGCGCTCGCCAGGTCCAAAAGTCGTCATCCGTCGGACCGCTAAATTCCGTGAGGCCGGCCATGCCGCGTTGGAAGGCGTGGGAGTGGACGTCGCAGAGACCGGGGATAGCGGCGGCGCCGAGGGCGTCGCCTGGGGCGGGCGGCGCCGAGCGCTCAATCCCGGCGATGACCCCATCCTCGATGGTGAGCCTGACGCCCTTGGTCCATCCTTCCGACAAGAGGGCGGTCTCAAACCATAGGTCCGGCATGGGCGTCCTCCGCAAAACCTGATTTAATGTCTAGACATTATTGCAGCATTAGCCAAGTCTAGTGGCGCTGTAGGTTTTTGGAGATCGGCCGCGGACCATGACGGAGCGTTGCGATGCGATCTGGCGTGGAGCGCGGCTGGCGACCATGGCCGAGGGGCGCCCGGGCCTGGGCGTTGTCGAGGACGGCCTCATCGCCGCGCGCGGCGGCGTCATCCTCTACGCTGGGGCGGCGGCCGCTGCGCCGGGTTTCGACGCTGAAACCATCGTCGAGTGCGACGGGCGCTGGATCACGCCAGGCCTCATTGACGCGCATACCCATCTCATTTTTGGGGGCGACCGCGCGGCGGAGTTCGAGCTGAGGCTCGCCGGCGCCGCCTATGAGGAGATCGCGAGGGCCGGGGGGGGCATCGTCTCCACCATGAGGGCCACGCGCAGGGCCCCACAGGAGGCGTTGACGGCGGCGGCCTTGCCGCGCCTCGACGCCCTCATCGCCGAGGGAGCGACCACAGTGGAGGTCAAATCCGGCTACGGCCTCCGCCTCGAAGATGAGCTTAAATCCCTCCGCGCTGCGAAAGCCCTGGCGCAGGAGCGCGACGTCACAATCCTCACCACCCTCCTCGCGGCCCACGCCGTTCCGCCCGAGTACGCCGGTGACGCGGAGGCTTATGTGGACCTCATTTGCGAGGAGATCATTCCTGCGGCCGCGGGCGAGCACCTCGCCGACGCGGTGGACGCCTTCTGCGAGACGATCGCGTTCTCCCGGGACCAGGTTCGCCGCGTCTTCGAAGCGGCAAGGCGCTGCGGCCTTCGGGTCAAACTGCACGCAGAACAGCTCTCCAACAGCGGCGGCGCGGCCCTAGCGGCCGAGTTTTCAGCCCTGTCGGCGGACCACCTCGAGCATTTGGACGCGGCGGGGGTCGCGGCCATGGCGAAGGCGGGAACGGTCGCCATGCTCCTTCCTGGCGCCTTCTACGCCACCCGCGAGACCCTCGCACCGCCCATCGCCGCCCTAAGGGCCCATGGCGTGCCCATGGCGCTCGCCACCGATTGCAATCCCGGCACCTCGCCCCTCACCTCCCTCCTCCTGACCATGAACATGGCGGCCACGCTTTTTCGCCTGACCATCGATGAATGCCTGGCGGGAACGACGCGGGAGGCGGCCCGGGCTCTCGGGCGCCTCGACCAGGTCGGAACGCTTGAGCCCGGCAAGCGCTGCGACCTGGCCGTCTGGAACGTTGAGCGGCCGGCCGAGCTTGTGTACCGCATGGGCTTCAACCCCCTCCACGCGCGCATCTGGAGCGGCCGATGAGCGCCCTCATCCTGACCCCAGGCGCAGTCTCCCTCGCCGACTGGCGGACAATCTTCTGGGGGGAGGCGGCTCGGCTTGATCCGTCCGCCGCGCCGGCGGTGAGCCGGAGCGCGACGGCGGTCGAGCGCATCCTCGCCCGGGGCGAGCCCGTTTACGGGGTAAATACCGGGTTTGGCCGCCTCGCGAGCGTCAGGATCGCCGCCGACGATCTAGGGGCCCTCCAGCGCAATCTCGTCCTCTCTCACGCCGCCGGCGTGGGAGACCCCGCCCCCGTTCCCGTCATCAGGCTCATGATGGCGTTGAAGCTTGCGAGCCTGGGTTGCGGCGCTTCAGGCGTGCGGCCAGCGACAGTGGCGCTGCTTGAAGCGATGCTGGCCAAAGACCTGACGCCCATCGTCCCCTGCCAGGGCTCCGTCGGCGCGTCAGGCGACCTTGCGCCCCTGGCCCATATGGCTGCGGCGATGATCGGGGTGGGAGACATGGTGGTTGGGGGCGTGCGCAAGGGCGCGGCGGAGGCGCTTTCGCAGGCTGGCCTCACGCCCCTCGTCCTCGGCCCCAAGGAGGGTTTGGCCCTCCTCAACGGCACGCAATTCTCCACAGCCAACGCCCTGGCGGGTCTTTTTCAGGCCGACCGACTCTTTCAGTCCGCGCTCATCACCGGCGCCCTCGGCACGGAAGCGGCCAAGGGGTCGGACACCCCGTTCGATCCGCGCATTCATGCGCTTCGCCGCCATAAGGCTCAAATCGAGACCGCCGGGGCCCTG
>Ga0209208_10011991_pt1 | contig 11044 bp, 9 predicted proteins | sample S1TSphfallax_3_FD_187694 | JGI IMG/M metagenome (GOLD analysis project Ga0209208, IMG submission 187694) | Host-associated microbial communities from peat moss isolated from Minnesota, USA - S1T2_Fd - Sphagnum fallax MG (SPAdes) (version 2) | ecosystem: Host-associated > Plants > Peat moss >... | reverse complement strand
GGCGCCATTCCCTTACTGATGCCTCATCTGTTTTGCCGTTTCCCTACAGCTCTAGTGCCATTCTTGATTTTTGAAAGGGAAGCCACTTTTCCTTATTTGTTTGAGCCACAGTGCATGCAGCTCGTTGTGGCTCAGTCTCTGGGGCCTGCAGTTTTGCACCTTTCTCGCCTAAATCAAGAGCCTGTGTACAGTACCAATATCTTGACCATTCAATGAGACATGCTGGCAATGTCTGTGCACCATATTTTGCTGCAATATCTTTGTCTGGCCCGGGTCGGCCCACCGCAATCATTGAACCGTCATCGCTGGGGTCGTGGGTGTTGTATCCAACGGCTCAGATTGATCGAATTTTCCAAAACGAAAAGGTGGAGAAATTGCAAAAACGGCCTGGCGAAAGTGAAAATACTTGTGAACTGGTCAGTGCGAAAAAGAAAAACTTTTGAAAATAATTATTCGCAAGGCAAGTCACGAATGGGAATGCCACTACGGTATTTCAAAATCCAACATTCATAAACTTAAGGCTTGTTTTTTTCACATTCATTTCCTATTGAGATCTATCAATAGTCATTTTTTGAGGTTTTACAATTTAAACATTTAGATCTATTTTCAATTAATTCCCCTTGTTTTTATTTTTGACTGATTTTTATAAAAATAAAAATTTGAAAATAAAAAAGTATTATTTATCTATTTTTCTATGTTTACACTTGCCTAACACATGTAGGTGCATTTACTTTTTATTGTGCATTATTACTTTTGCCATGAGTTTATTTCCTCATTTTAAAAGATAATTTTGGGTGTTTTTACTTGCAATTTTTGGCTTTTACTATGGTTTTAAACTCTATTTAAAACAATTCTTGGTCATCTTGTACTTGTATTATTTTTTGGCTTGATCATGATCTATTATTCATACATATATATAGATTTTATCATATATATTTTTCGTTACTCTTCTTATTTTTTGGTTGCTTTGTACTCATTATTTTGAGCTTCCACCATTTTTTAAACTTTTGTTTCCCGCCTTGTAACCAAGAAAATAGGAGCTAATGCCTCAATCCAGAAGGTAAAAGCATGCATACTAAGTCCAACCAGACGAATACCGTAGTACCTGAACGATTTTGGCATAAATTAAAACATTTCTTGTTTTGCGGAATTTTTGAAAAATTAATTGTTACTTGTGCTGAAAGTTTTACAAAACTAAGAATTTGCAAGATATCCACTGTCAGGTTTGAATTGTAGACTTAAAACTTCAAGTTTTTAAGATTTAGACAAACTAGACTGACCTATAAAACTTTAAAGAAGTTTTCTTAATTATTTTTTATAACCATTATCTGTTGAAAATTTTCAGATTAAAAAAACCAATTGCGGAAGTTAAGATTTAAAATTTAATTAATTATTCGACAAGTTTGCTGCCAAATCCAAACAGGAAGTCCAGTATGCTTTCATACTTCTATTTTGGGCTTACAGACCCATCACACCTAGTTTATGGCTCTACTACTACTCACCTGAATTTTATTCTACCTTCTTCCTTTTTTGATTCTTTCACACTTCAAGATTTATCCACAAGGTTCTTGGCAAACCGTCATCAGCAAGCTTCTGCTGGTGGAAATTAATGTGGTGTCACTAATTCAAAATTTGAGAGAAATTAAATTAATGCCTTCAAAATTAAATGGAGTCCTAAAGAAATCAAGCCTACAACCAAATAACATTTAGAGACTTCCTCCGAAATTATTAATATTATTATTGTTATTATAATTTTTTTAAAATGGCATCCTTATTTTGATTAGGCATATTTGCATGTGACTAATACTCACTTCTTTCACTTTCATTCATTTTACAATGTTATCAACATTTCTCCATGGATGATTCAATATCATAAAGCACTTTGGAAAAATTTGTAGTGTATGTGGAGGGCACCTTATGTCCATGAATTTCCCTCCTAGAAATTGAGAGGGAAATTATGCCTGCTTATAGGTGTAAGAACCCTCCCACTAGTGAGGAGTAGGCATAAGAACTCTCCTATTCATACCCCTCATGATCTACATAGGTTTGGTTCATGATAAATTTTGCCTTGTGCTTTATAATAGGAAAGCTCATGGGTGGGGGACATTCCCAAAATGTGAGGCTGGACTTGGCTCTTGCCTCGTCCTAGCCCCCTTATTTTTAGAATGCCACACCCTAGGGCTTTACCCTACACATTCATCATTCTCCACCTCCTATATCCACTAAAAAGTGTCCTTAATGTGTCAGGCCTAACCCTAAACTCTCCCACACAAGATCCCTTCAGGAATATTCATGGGTCTAATGTGTCCTCCAAATAGACACAGGAAATTTCTCCTAGTGGTTACACTATGGAGGGAGGTCTCCTCCAGAAGGAGTCACCTAATTTTCAGGCCTATGCCCTTGGACCTATCACCCTGAAGGTTACGACCCTCATGTTAGGAAGGCCCTTCAGAGTATGCCTTCCCCAGCATAGAGTATGAAAGCATTCTATTGGCCTTGCCTGCCGCAGAGGCAAGGATATTGTGTTTAGATTCATTATAGAGTATAGTAGCTTAATGGATTTCAGCCCTTAGGTAAATAGGTCTATTTCTATATGAGCATATTTGAAAGATGATATTTTGGCTTGTGTTGAAACTTGAGATTAGTTATAGAGTTATAATAAAAGCTTGAAGGATTTTGGTTTCTTTTAGAGGATCTTTTGAAGATTATACTTTTGCATGGTGAAATATTCGAGTTTCCATAATTCTTCTTTTGCCCTAAGATACATACTTTTTCATGTAAATGGCAAGGCCACAGTATGACACACCCCATGTTTGAATGGTGGAAGGTTTGCCTGTCAATGGTGAAAGGTCCCTTCAAATCATAAAAGCATCTTTTGGCATGGGTAGGTGCTTTCAAATACAAAGAATTAAAACCTTGGAGTACTTTCCATATAGTTTAAAAAAATAGGTACCCTAGTATACCTTGGCAACTTCAACCCTAATTACATTATTTATAGAAAATTTCAAAATAAATAAAATAATTAATTAATTCCAAAAGAGCAGAATTGTGAAGGAAAATAAAAGGGTTTATGAAAATAATTCTATTTTTGGATATGGCATCTTCAAAATTAATTAAATGATGACCTTATACCAGACGTGTGTGGAAGCTGCCCCTATATTCCGGTATGTGAAAGAGTCCCACGCTTGGAAAACAAAATGTTGACGTCCATCCAATTTCGTTCGTCTGGACGATTTCCCGGGTCTAGTTTGAAATTCACGGTGACACGTGAGAGACGAATCGGGATTTCAGCAACTTCCTCGTCGCCGTTTCGTTGCGTTCTATTTGAATCATTCTCTGGACGAATCGTGTGTGCGTCCGACTATTGGAGTTCGTTCGTCGGAGCAGGAATCTTCAACGGACACGAAGAAAGAGTGGTTGTTTTTGCTGTTGTGTGTTGGCCTTGCTCTTCCACTTCCTCACTCTTCCTCGATCTTCCGTGCTCCTCTTCGTAGCTTCTTCATCATCTCCCACGCCATTCGCGCATGTCATTGCTGTTGTTCCATCTGTATTTCCTGTGCTGTACTCACGCACACCAGGTCTTCTCCATTCCTGAAACCGCCGCATACCTATGCATGCATGTTCCATCGCTCAGTCTCTGTGGAGAGGTTGCTTAGATTCTTTTGGTTTGGCAAAACAAGAGTTTTCGATCCCTAGGTATTCAGCAGATGCGGATTGCACCGTCTGAAAGAAAAATGTAGGTTTTCAGCGAAAGACAAGTCCTCAGACCGAGCGCACCCTGTAAACTTGCATTTTACAGGAATAGCCTTGGCGTATCCAGGAATGCATGAATTTCGAAAGGAAGGTTTACGCCGTTGCATCAAGTTGATCTTGAGTCCAAATCTAATGAGGTAATTTCTGCCCGTTGATCCCTGACTCCATGCGCATCCGGCTACATTGTTTTGGTAGAATAGGATAAGCCCTCTGTTGTTAACGAAGGGAAGGCTTCCTCTGAAGCCAAAAGAAAGGCTTCGGCTTTTAAGCTTTAGAGATATGATCTCTGAGAGATGATTGAGGACATGTACGGGATTCAATTGGTTCAGAGCTTTTCACCCCAAGGTCATCTCAACTGGAGAATCTCCCACTTGAGATTGAATTCTCTCTGTGTTTCATTGTGAAGGTTTTTGCTTAAACCCCGCCACCAGCGAGTATCTACAGTGGTATGTTGAGCGTATACTCTCTTTCACCAAGGCCTGTCTATTATCTGGAAGCCACGAATATCAAATGCAATCATGTATCACAACCGCCATCTCATGCTCATTTGCATATCAGACGGGCCTCCACAATGGGGTGGAGCAGTTCAGTGACATGCTGGAAAACAGGCCCAGTACTGATTCCAGCATCCTTTGTCTGGTATGAATTTGGGTAAACTAACCTTCTTGTGGCTTTCTTAGAGTCCAGTATAAAATATGTAGAGAATGGAGTTATGCAAGAAACTCACTCCTGTATGTATAGGTTGTCCTTTTATGAAATTGGTGTCTAATTTCTCACATTTATATGGATCTAGGGCTGGGGATCCTGATGAAGCCAGTTCTGTGTGAGGAATGGACAGGAGGGAAGCTCTGAGAACATCAAAAAATGGTAGCAAGTGGAAAGCAAAGGACCATGAACAGAGCACCATAGTTAGCAGATCTTGTTATGTGTGGCTGGGAGGCTTCTTCCAGAGAGAGAAGCCACGGCCACATCATGAACAATCAAACTCTCCACTACTGGAACTCCAATTCAGGCTGTTTGTGTCAGTACCAAGCAAGGATTCTTGTATGGGGGGGATCTGGCCACCCAATTGGCTTAGGCTCTTGCACCGATGTCAGTCATGGCTATCAGAGCCTGTCCAAGGTTGGTAACACAACCTTCTGTGTTGTTTATGTGCTTTAAAATCCCTATTTCCTTTCAGTACTCTTGTAGATCCTGACAAGTCAGACAATTCTGTACTCACAATGACATTGCAATTCCATTTGTGCTGGATGTTAATAAACTGCATGTCTCTGCAATCTTGAATCATTTTCATTCAAAGAACCAAATTGCACTGCAGGTGGAGGATTTTTTGGCAATGGGAACAGGAATGGGAGTGGCAACAACAAATACCTAATTGGCTCTTGGGATGATGGTGGTGATGATGATCTGAGTCAAAAGTATGGAAGATTTGCCAAGAGCAGACTGACTATATACCATTGGTGGGCTGCGAGCCTTGCTGTTGGCTGGGGATTGATTTGGGTACTTGGGGCTTTCAGTGGAACCCCTTGCCCTGCCTCCTTGCCTGTATCTCAGATTGTGGATTGTTTGCTCTGGCTTGGACTACTGTGGTGCTCGCTTACATTCTTTCTTTGGGTTGCAAAAATGGTGCTCCTTGTTGCTGGTTGGTGTCTTGCTCCTAAAAACCTCAGTCTCAATTCATTAAGCTTGAAGAATTTGACATCCAACTGGAGTCCTGACAGGCAAGTTCTTGTCTGGGCCAAGCTCGATGAAATGATGGCTAGGAACATAGGGGCAGTACCATTTCTTGTGTTTTCTATCGTTTTCATGTCTGATCTATTCCACTTTGTGAAGGAGCTCAATGTGATGTCAACAGTCAGTGCTCATCTATCCAATGTTTACGACCATGTTAAAAGGGGTGACTGCAACCTGAATTCAGGGGGGTTTAGTAGAAGGAAACAAAGGTTGGAGATTAGATCACTCCCAAAAAGAAAGTTGTAAATAGATTTTCCTGTGTTGATTTCCAGAGACGATATTTCAAAAAGCTGTGATTATTTGGGCTTGTAACTACCAGTGTACATAATAAAGCAGCCAAGACTGAGAGCACCATTTCATGAGGCTGGGTGTATGCTCACATTGCTTTTTGAAGTCAGTTTAATTTAATGAAAGCGCAACTCGAGATGTTACTCTGAGGTACACTAGTGTGCACCTGAATGCTGCAAAGAGTCAACAAGCAATGTATGTTGCATTTTACTCAAGAACACAACAGGTATCACCTTTGCCACAGCCATCAAATGCACATCAATGAAGTTATTTCCACAATCAGCTGCACAAATTGTGAAGCATGCAGCAGCTCTCAACAGAAGTTAAATTCAGACATGCAAGGCTTGAGTCCAAGGATTTCTATACACTGTATTTGAGGTAGAGTTTCTGTAACTTCCTAAATGACTCACAAATTGGAGCATTTCAAGTTTCAAATTAACAATGTGGGTAGAGATTTCTAGATTGATAAGCAAATGGTTAGTGCAATCACATTAGAACTCTTCCACTTTCCCTACTTTGAAACAGCTTATTGGCCATTTGCCACTCCTGTTTTCTAATTCTTCCATTATTTTATTTTTTGGAGAAGAAATGGGGAGGCCCTTAGAACTTTATTGCAAGAACAACAAAGATTAATGTGGGAAAACTAAGCCTGCAAGGGCAGAGTCATAAGGACATCATACCTTCACAAGGTACAGATCAAGGCAATCAATCATGGTCATACATCCTAAAATTTTCTTGCTCAAATATATAGAGACAAGACAGGACAGGATCAAGCATACATATTGCTGCTGTAACATTGCTACCTGCAATTGCCCACCTTGGTTCATGTCTGCAAATCCCACAACACTATTTATTGCAAGCATACTCTGACACTAAAATATTCATCCAGCTTGGTGTCTTGTTCCCAACTTCTTGAATTTACAAGCTGCCTGTATAGTAGAGAATGTAGCATAGGTAACAAGAACCTCTCCAATCTATCTGTCCATGCTAGGATTTGTTGGTCACCAAAAAAGGGCACAGAGACCAAACCGTGCTGGAAGGTAAAAGTGAGGATCAGGCATTTACACAGATGATTCATAGATCCAAGCTGATTCAGCTGGCAGTCCCTTGACTGACCTTTTAAAGTGTGTTTTGCTGTGGAGCTTGCAGTTGTGATCTTTGGAGCTACTGATGCAGAGACTGCTGCTGCAAAGACTGCTGCTGTCCTTGGGTTTGTTGGAGAGCCTGCCAGTCCTGACAGTGCAGTCTATGGTTTACAAAATTCCTCTAAGAAAATAACTCATTTCCTCCCTAGTTTCTATCTATCACAATTTCAAAGACAATTACTAAACAAAGTTATATAAGATGGCAGCTGGGTACAGATAAAAGCTGCCAGTTTCAGTTTCCCCTCAACAACAGTGCAATGATGACAGAAAGGACAAATAGCAAAGATTATGATGGATAACAGGATGAGTTGTGATGAAAAAGCAATTCAAATAATCTACTAAGTGAAAAACAAATGGTCCCAACAAATAAATCACATAGATAGGCAACACACACATGATACGGATACATGAGATGTTTCGACAATAAATCAATGTGAACTCTGAGGAAATCAGGAAATCAGAGTAGATGGTAACATAAAGGTTCACAATTGAGGAACCAGGCATATGCCCAATCAAGAGCAAGAGAAACCTGGTATTGAAACTGCTGCTGCAACTGTAGGAATTGATCCTGACAAGATAAGACAGTGTCAGGCTTTTAAAGTTACTTCACAGGTATAGTAACAGACTGGAGTGCAATGAACAATCAAATACAGAAGCAGAGAAGCCCCAACCTGCTCTAATTTGGCTTGTTGATGATGTTGTAGCAAATGCTGCCATGATAATTGTCATTGCTACTGAACATTTGCTTGGGCCTGTCAACATCAGACATGGATGTATCAGTACTCTCTCTACCCTGGCACTCCCTGCTCACTGCCCGCTAATGCATACAGCCAAGGAAAGTTCATTTTTATTCATTTGCTCACAAAAGAGTTCACTCACTAGTGGAAGTCATTCAGACGTCATGTGTATTAAATGCAGTACCTGAGGCACTGGAGGGCTTCCAGGCTATCAAAGTTGCTGGCTTTGCTGCACCTGAGCGGACTGCAACTGTTGCTTTTGCACCTGTTGGCACTATTATTGCCTTTGCATGAGAGCTTCTTGCTGTAGTTGCTGCTGTTGAGAAGGGATGTTCACATTTCCCATTCTAGATCTTGGGGAATTAACAAACAGACCAGATGAGGAAGCTGATGCCATGCCATGAACAGTCCCAGTACCCACAACATTCTATAGAGGATTGCACAACTCAGACCAGGGTTGGTCAACTGCAGCCAATATAGTGAACTCCTTGTTAGTCCTGCTTCACTGTAACCACAAAATCTGTACAGTTTAATCATGAGGCTGACAATTAAAACATGGGTTGACTTCATGGACCCTGAACAGCCCATCCCAAATAAGTTCTTGCAATGATAATTGAAAGCTTAACAAGCTTCAGTTTGAAAGAACAAGAAATCTTGGAGTAAACAATAGGTATAGGGTTTTCAGTATGTGGTTGTTCTCTAAGCCCACAGCTGGTGAAGCCATGACCTGTGACCAGAAAATATAATGGAGAAACTACAGGAAAGAGACCCAGTATAATGGCTTTCAGCAAAACACTTGCATGTCCACACTGTGCAGCTGGCTCAAGAGCAAAAGCATTTGGGGCTTCAAAGACAATAGGACAACAAGCAAGGACAAAACTGGCTCTGATGCAGCTACTGATCTGATTAGGAATCATACCTGCTGAGGCACAGGTGGTCCTATAAGTCCACTAGATGGCAACGCTGACAATGATCCTCTGAAGCCCAAACCTGCCAACAAATGCAACCCCTGGTTGTCAATGAATCTAATCAGTTGACAAAGTAAAAGCATAGTTGCAGTGATAGTGTCATTGAGTCCTAGGGCACACAATACACAGAATCTGGTGCAGGAAGTACCATGAAGAAATAGGTTAAAGACAGAAAGATTCCAGTAGCCACCATATGTGATGCCCAATGCAAGACTGCTTAAGTGTGCTGGCAGCCACAGGTCCCTGCTGAGTTCTGAGTCTATAGAACATGTGGGCCTCTTGCAGCACTTTGTCTGCAGCATCGCACACTGATCCAACCATCTCTATTTGCCTCTGATGGTGAAATAACCAGCAAGCACAAAAACTTACATGCAGCTTCCACTCATTAATGCCTGCAAAGATGATGAAGAATCTCCATTTGACACATGCCTGGAGAAGGGCATATCTGCTTATATACCATGGAAAAGGATTGGCACATAGAACCATGAAAATATTGACTGAAAAAAGTCAATCCCTCAAATTCCACCTTACTTGAATATTTTCATTCTGCAATTGAACAGGAAGTCTGGAAAACGCCTGACAAAATCTGTTCCTTCATAGCGACCTCGTCTGCCTCCATCTCTGGTAGCCGCTTGGATGATAGCAGTAAATGCAATACTGCAAACTAAAACTACACAAAAATAACTACATCATCAATCCCCTCTCTCCCCTTTCCTCTACACCTCTCCATATGAGCAACTTCTCCATCCATAACTCAGGCTTTTCCCTTGCCCAATCTGAGATGTTGCCAAACACAAATTTGATGCATGTACACACTTGCCTCTCAGCAATCAAGTAGATGTGGAAAAATCCAAATGCAAGATGTGATCATAGAAATGTACATATTGAGTTCTTTGCATTTGGAAGCCGTGGGAAGACGTATTAAATAGACATAATAATTTAGCGAGCACTCAAAAGACAGTGCTCATCCAAATATCAGCCATGTCCTCATCCAAGTTGCAGGAAACTTATGAAATTAAGCTTCATTTCATTTTAGCCATGTCCTTATCCAAGTTGCAACAAACTTGTGAAGGTAAGCTTCATTTCCTTTCGGCTTGTACAAGCAAAGCATCTATGCCTTGGGCATACAGAGAATCATGTAGAGGCATAGTGATTGGGGTCTAGTGATTAGCAATATCACATGTCAACAAGAAATTGCATTCCCACCCCCACATCATGCTCAAAATGCATCCTTGCCAACACAAAACTTGGCATATATTTTCTCAAACTGCCCATATCTTTACTATCCATGTAAAGTCGATCAATTCATTCAACTACTTGACTAAACACATTACATACAAAACCCTACTCTCCTCGTTTGGAAATATGGATGCATTCAAGCGTAGCGTAGAACCCACCATAGAGAGGAGGCGTGATCCTCAGCTCGTAAAAAAGATGCAACTCCATCGTACCAGCGCTTAATTCATCAATATTGCTCTGTCCAAACCTAGAGGTGGAGTAGTTAGTGTTAAGAACCCTGACACCTATTCACAGAACCCTAATGACAAAACTGTCGTACCCTAACATCTAGGGTTATCAATAACAGTACGTCTGCGCAACAAATCCTATTAACAGGTCAGTGTCCATATCTGCTACTGTTTATACCCATAAAAGATTATTGGAAACGTTTCCTAACGTGACAGCATGCCATTGGACAAGAGCTCCACGTATCTTTCTACCTTATGCTATTTTCGTACCTCAGTAATATTTTTTTTGTATGTTCCTGGTCGCTAGTTGGCTAAACCTCATATCTCACTCTCATTTGTGTCCCGTAAATCATAAGCTTAGTACTCTAGGGTCCCTTACAATAATAATGTCCAATAAGCAACTTGAGCACACTAATTGCGGCTAATAGTCTCAACACTGACGTGCCTCCACTATTCACAATAACTTGGGCACTTTTACTTTACCTAGTCCATAAGCTATGGCCCACCATTTCATCAGAACATTTTGATATGTCTTCTCCCTCCCATCTCCCTTGGTATTGCTCTGATCTGATTCATAACGACTGTAATGAGAATCGCACTTTGATTTGGCTATCAAGTCACCAGTTACAACGCATAACCTTTGACTTGGATTTCAGTAGTCACCTACTAGTTAGCACAAGGTACCAACATTGGATCTCATTGGGCGCAATGGACTATGTAACTGGCGAGAGCAGGCTGGTTACGGGACATAACCGGTGATGTCATCAGACAGAACGACATAGTGGATGGGCGGGATTTCATGTGCCCGTAACCCGTGAGGACGCCAATGGCCCGATTCGATCTCATAGATGCCACATCACTGAAAACCCCCGACGAACAAGTTATGATTTGACAAACCTTTGCTTCTTGGATGAAAATGTCACAACCACACTCTTTGTGGATGAAAAGAGGGC
>Ga0209208_10011990_pt1 | contig 11044 bp, 10 predicted proteins | sample S1TSphfallax_3_FD_187694 | JGI IMG/M metagenome (GOLD analysis project Ga0209208, IMG submission 187694) | Host-associated microbial communities from peat moss isolated from Minnesota, USA - S1T2_Fd - Sphagnum fallax MG (SPAdes) (version 2) | ecosystem: Host-associated > Plants > Peat moss >... | reverse complement strand
CGCGCGTATTGCGGTAGCGCTCCATCAACCCGGAGAGATGCTTCTCATGAATGAGGGTCTCGCCGGCCTGCAGCGCGGCCACCTTGCGCTCGTCGTTGTCGACGCAGAGGACCGGATGGCCCATCTCCGCAAAGCACATAGCCGCCACCAGGCCGACATACCCGGAGCCGACGACGGCGATCTGGATCGGAGAGTTCATGGAAGCCCCTTGGCTGTTCCGGCAACACGGAGGTTCCGTCACAGCACCTCGATTATCGCAGAGCCTTTGGGTGGACAAGGGCACGAGGGGGTTGCGCCTGGTGATTCCCGATTGCGGACGGCAGTAGCGCTCGCCGGGGCCAGGGCATCCGCGGAGTCACCCGCAGGCCGGTGAAGCGAAAGGAATCGCGTAGACTGGTGGGCGATGATCTCTACCCGCTACGAGACCGCGCCGGAGGAGGCGGAGGTTCCTTCGTCCGCTACGGGGACGTTCTCCGCGACCACCACGGGCGCCGACACCGCGCTCTCCGATGCGTGGGTCACGCTGCGCAAGCGGAAGTTCCTCATCCTGGGCTTCGCCCTGCTGGGGGCGTTCTACGGGCTGTACAAGGGCTCGACCCAGGTGCGGCTGTACGACTCCAGCGGGACCATTGAGCTGCGCAGCGGGTCGGCCAACGAGTACCGGATCAGCGCGTCGAGCTCCGGCACGGAGGGGTCCTCGCGTATCCCCACGCAGGTAGCGATTCTCAAGAGCGACTCGCTGCTGCTGGCGGTGGCCCGGGACCTGAACCTGGCCAACGACCCCGACTTCATGGGCGGTGGCGCCAATGCGCCGTTCCGCAACATCGATGACCCGGCGGTGCGGCAGCAGGTGCTGGGGTCCATGCAGAACACGGTCTCGGTGGGTGCGGTGCCCAAGACCGACCTGATCCGCATCAGCAGCAGCACCCTGAACCCGAAGCTCTCCGCGGACATTGTGAACAAGCTGGTGCGCGAGTACATCCAGCACAGCTTTCAGTCGCGGGCGGACGCGACCAAGCGGGTATCGGACTTCTTCGCCGACCAGTTGAGCGACCTGAAGCAGCGGGTGGAGCTATCGCAGGAGCAGATGATCGACCTGCAGAAGAAGCTGGGTGTGCTGGGCTTCGACCCCAGCCTGAACCAGGTGACGTCGGGGCTGAGCGACCTGGACAAGGCGGCCGACGCGGCGGAGCTGGCGCGGATCGACGCCGAGACCCGCTACCGGGTGCTGGCGTCGATGGACCCCAACTCGGTGGACCAGCCGCTGACGGCCACGCAGGGGTTCGGCGGCCCGGTGGCCTCGCTCTACTCGCAATTGGAGACGGCGCGGGCCGCGCTGGCGCAGCTACAGGCGAACCTGGGCCCGAACCATCCGCAGGTGGTCGCGCAGCGGGAGCAGATCGCCGCGCTCACCCAGGGGCTGCGCGAGGAGCAGAGCCGCGTGGTCGCCGACGCCAAGCAGCACTACCTGGCGGCGCGGGCCGAGGAGACGCAGACCCGCGCCGCGCTGGATGCGAAGAAGAACGATGCCTTCCGCCTGCGCGACGACCTGGTGGAGTACACCCTGCGGCAGCGCGAGTTCGACAGCGACCGGACGCTCTATGAGGGCCTGCTGCAACGGCTGCGCACGGCCGGTGTGCAGGCAGGGCTCGAGTCCACCGAGATCGATATCGTGGACGCGGCGGTGCCGGCGATTGCGCCCTCGCTGCAACCGCGTTCATCGATCATCATGGTCGACGGGCTGGTGATGCTGATCGCCGGTGTGCTGCTGGCGTTCGTGCTCGACAGCCTGGACACCGGGCTGCGCAGTTTGGCCGAGGTGGAGGCGGTGAGCGGGCTGCCCACCCTGGCGCTGCTGCCGCGCAACCGCCGCAGCCGCGCGGACGCCGCCCATCTGAGCCCCGCGCTGCGCAATCTGGCGGTGCTGGCCAGCCCCAAGGCGCAGTTCGCGGAGGCCTTCCGCGCGCTGCGGAAGACGATCCTGCTGACCAGCGCGACCCCCTCCGAAGGCAAGACGACCGTGTCGATGAACCTCGCGTGCGTACTCGCGCAGCGGAATGTGCGGGTGCTGCTGATCGACGCCGACCTGCGCCGGCCCACCGTGCACCACCGCTTCGGGTTGAACGGCAAGGTGGGGCTGACCACCGTGCTGACCGGCAGCGTCTCGCTGAGCGAGGCGGTGCAGACGATCCCGGAGATCCCCATGCTGGACGTGCTGGTGAGCGGACCGGTGCCGCCGTTCCCCACCGAGATGCTGAGCTCGGAGACGATGCGGCAGTTGATCGAGGAGTGCCGGGGCCGCTATACCCATATCGTCATGGATTCGCCGCCACTGCTCTCGGTGACCGACAGCGTGGTGCTGGCGCGGGACGCCGACGCAATCATCCTGGTGGTGCGCAGCGGCAAGAGCAGCAAGCACGCGCTGCGCCGGGCGCGCGACCTGCTGCTGCGCTCGGGCGCGCGCATCACCGGCATCGCGCTGAATGCGGTGGACCTGAACTCGCCGGAGTACTACTCCTACTACGGCTACTACGGGTACACGGGCTATGCCTCGGCGGGCGTGGACAGCGCCGGCTGGGAGTCCAAGCGGGACGGCGAAGGCCGCCGCAGAGGAGGTCGCGAATGAGCATTCTCCGTCACACATCGCCAAAGCCGCGGCTATACCGGTTCAGACTCCGCTGGTTCGGGCTGGGCCTGGGCTGGCTGGCGCTGGCCGCGCACGCCCAGTTCAATGGGCCACCGCAGCAGGCCACACCCCAGGAGCTGAATCGGCCGGCCACGCCGACCACCGACCGGCACATCCTCTTCCCGGGGACGCAGGAGCTGCACCTCGCAGGCGGCGACCTGCTGAACGTGAGGATCTTCGGGCAGCCGGACTATACGCCCACTGTGCGCATCGCGCCGGACGGTACAGCTTCGCTGCCGCTGGCCGGCATCGTGCCGCTGGCCGGACTTTCCATCTCCGCCGCAGAGACGACGATTGCAGACAAGCTGATCGCCGCCGGCATGTACCGCAACCCGCAGGTGACGGTGCAGGTGACCGAGGGACCCAATGCGGTGGTCACCGTGGTGGGCGAGGCGCACGCCATCGTTCCCGTGAACGGCCCGCGCAAGCTGCTGGATGTGCTGACCAGCGCGGGCGGGCTGCCGCCGACGGCCAGCCATGTGCTGACGATCGACCGGCCAGGACAAGCCGAGCCCATCGTGGTCGACCTGGGCACCGACCCGCTGCGCAGCGAGTTCGTGAACGTCCCGGTGTTTCCCGGCGACACGGTCGTGGTGTCGCGGCTGGGGATCGTCTACATGGTCGGCGCGTTCAAGACGCCCGGCACCATCCCGCTCACCGCCTACACGCCACTGACGCTGATGCAGGCCACCGCGCTCAGCGGCGGCATCACCTTCGAGGGCAAGTACGACGACCTGCGCATCATCCGCACCGTGGGCGACAAGCGGACGCTGGTGAAGGTAGACGTCAAGTCGGTGCTGTACGGCAAGACGCCGGACCCGATCCTGCAGCCGAATGACATCGTGTTCCTGCCCAGCAGCGCCCTCAAGGCCTCAATCGGCAACGGCAGCCTGGGTACGCTGCTCGGCGTCCTCGGCCTGGTGATCTCGATCGCGTACCGGTAGCGGGGAGGCGAACGATGGAGCAGGCCGTGGAGCGCCCCCAGCAGCCGTTGCCGGCAACGCTGCGGCTGGCCTATCTGGTCAGCCATCCCATCCAGTACCAGGCGCCGCTGCTGCGCCGCATCGCGCGTGAGCCGGACCTGGACCTGACCGTGCTGTTCGGCTCCGACGTCTCGGTGCGGGCGTACCGGGATGAGGGCTTCGGCGTGGATGTGGCGTGGGACGTGCCGCTGCTGGAGGGCTACCGCTCCGAGTTTCTGGCGGCGTGGCGAGACAACGGCAGCATCTCCGCCAGCAGCCCGATCAGCCGCGGCGTGTATCGGCGGCTGCGTGTGGGTAACTTCGCTGCGCTGTGGGTGCACGGCTATGCGAGCCTGAACGGTCTGCAGGGCATGCTGGCCGCGCGCAGTCTGGGAATCCCAGTGCTGCTGCGCGCGGAGAGCTGGCTGGCCGACCGCGAGCGCAGCGAGTTGACGCTGGCCGCCAAGCAGGCCTTCTTCACGCTGCTGCGCGGATGCGTCACGGCAGTGCTGCCGATCGGCAGCGCGAACGCCGCCTACTGGCGTCACTATCTCCCCGGCGTGCCTCAGTTCCCCGTGCCGTATGCGGTCGATAACCAATTCTTCGCCGAGCGCACCCAGGGCGCCGCGGCGCGGGAGCACGAGCTGCGCGCCGAGCTGGGGCTGGCGATGGGCCGTCCGGTCGTGCTCTTCGCCTCCAAGCTGCAGCCGCGCAAGCACGCCGACCACCTCATCGCGGCGTACCGCGCGCTGCTGCAGGGCCCGTTGCTACAGAGGTGGAGCGGCGGCGAGCCGCCAGCGCTGGTGATTGTGGGCGATGGCGAGGAGCGCGCCCGGCTGCAGGCGATGGCCGCGGACCTCGAAGGCGTGCGCTTCACCGGCTTCCGCAACCAGGGCGAGCTGCCGCGCTTCTTCCAGATGGCCACCGTCTTCGTGCTGCCGTCGCGGCATGAGCCGTGGGGGCTGATCGTGAATGAGGCCATGGCCGCGGGCGTGCCGGTGGTGGTGTCGAGCGACGTAGGCAGCGCGGCCGACCTGGTGCGCGAGGGCGTCGAGGGCTGCGTGTTTCCGGTGGGCGACGTGGCGGCGCTGACCGCGGCGCTGCAACGGGTGCTCGGCGCGCCCGGAACGGCCCGCAGCATGGGCGAGGCGGCGCAGGCGCGCATGCGGACATGGAGCTTCGAGCAGGACGTCGAGGGGCTGCGCGCGGCCCTGACCGCGGTAGCACGGCGCTAGCTCAGCGAGCACAACGACACTCCGCGAGCATAGCGACCGCTCCGCGGAGGCCGGCTCCGGTTCCCAATTCAGAGTATGCATGGGCTGGAAATGCCCTGCGTTGAATGAGTTTCGCGCCACGTCGGCTGGGGTGGCTGGTATGCTGGTGGGGCTTACCGGGCCTACGGTTGTGCGTCTTGTTCTGTGCTCTAACGTGCTTCAGATATGCGAATTCTGCACATCGTCGGAACCATGGACCCCGCGGCCGGTGGCCCGACCGAGGCCATCCGCATGCTGGTGCGCCATCAGCCGGAGGGGTATCGGGCGGAGATCGCCACGCTGGATGCGCCCGAGGCCGGGTTCCTCGCCGAGCTGGCAAGCGCCGGGCTGGTGGTGCATGCGTTGGGCGCGCCCGGCAGCCGTGGGGTGGGACGAAACCGCTGGTACTCGGCGCGGATGGGGACGTGGCTGCGCGCCAACCGCGGGCGCTTCGATGGCGCGCTCGTGCATGGGTTGTGGGAGTACACCGGTCTGGCGGCGCGGCTGAACCTGACCGGCTTCGGCTCCTTGCTTGGGGCCACGGGTGCGCGTCTGCCTTACGCCATATTTCCCCACGGGATGCTGGACCCCTACTTTCGCCGCGCGGCCCCGTTCAAGCACCTGAAGAAGGCTCTCTACTGGCTGCTGGTGGAGTTCTGGAACCTGCGCAAGGCCAACTTCACGCTCTTCACCACAAGCATGGAAGCCCGGCTGGCGCGGCAGAGCTTCTGGCCGGCGGTGTGGCGGCCGCGAGTGACCGCGCTGGGCGCTGAATCGCCGCCGGCGGACGAGCCTACCCTGCTGGCGGCCTTTCAGGAGCGCTGCCCGGAGCTGCGTTCGCGGCGATTCCTTCTGTTCCTCGGACGCATCGACCCGAAGAAGGGCTGCGACCTGCTGGTGCGGGCCTTTGCGCAGGTGTGCGCGGAGGACCCTGAGCGCACCCACGATCTGCACCTGGTGATGGCGGGGCCCGATCCGGCGGGATGGGGCCCGCGGCTGTGTGACCGGGCCGATACAGAGGCGGCGGTGGCCGAGCGGGTGCACTGGCCGGGCATGCTGACCGGTCCTGCGAAGTGGGGAGCGTTCGCGGCCTGCGAGGCCTTTGTGCTGCCATCGCACCAGGAGAACTTCGGCATCGCGGTGGTGGAGGCGCTGGCCTCCGGCCGCGGCGTGCTGATCTCCGACCAGGTGAACCTCGCCGCCGACCTCGCCGCCGATGGCTGCGGACTGGTGGAGGCGGACACGCTCGCAGGCACAGCGCAGCTGCTGCGCCGCTGGCTGGCGCTGGACAGCGAAGCACGCGAGGCCATGGAACGGCAGGCGCGGCTGAGCTTCCGCGCGCGCTACAGCATGGAGCGCAACGCGGCACGGGTCCTGCAGCTATTTGCGCCAGCCACCGCCGCGGACGCCGCTGCCGCAACCCCGGCCAGCGACACGCCAGTTCCGGAGGCGCGCTGAGCATGCCGCCCCGGGCCGAGGTCTTTCGCGCCGCCACCGGCGACGCCTACACGCAGCCGTCGTTTTCGCTGCGCAACCGCGCCCTGCGGCTGCTGTGGGGAACGGTGTGGCTGCTGCTCTATCGGCCCTCGCCACGGCCGCTGCATGGCTGGCGCGCGCTGCTGCTGCGGCTGTTCGGTGCGCGGCTGGGGCCGGGCTGCCACTTCTATCCGGGCTCGCGGGTGTGGGCGCCGTGGCTGCTGGAGTGCGCCGACTACGTATGCGCCGGCGAGGGCGCGGAGATCTACAACCCGGCGCCCATGTACCTGGGCTCGCACGTCGTACTCTCGCAGCAGAGCTACCTGTGCGGCGCCACACACGATTACAACGACCCCAGGTTTCCGCTGGTGGCCTATGCCATGCGCGTGGAAGCGTATGCGTGGATCTGCGCGCGGGCCAGCGTGGCGCCGGGCGTGCAGGTGGGCGAGGGCGCGGTGCTGGCCCTGCAGGCCGTGGCGACACGCAACCTGGAGCCGTGGACGGTGTACGGCGGCAACCCGGCTATGGCCCTGAAGCGCCGCGAGGTCGCCGGCGGCCAAGCGACGAATAGCGAGACGGGCTCATGAGCGCGCGCGCCGCCGGCATCTCCGTACTGGTGCTCACTCATAATGAGGAGCAGGACCTGCCCGGGTGCCTGGAGTCAGTCGCGTGGTCGGACGATGTGCATGTGCTCGATTCCGGCAGCACCGACCGCACCGTGGAGATTGCCCAAGCGCACGGGGCCACCGTGCACGTGCGGGCCTTCGACAACTTTCCCAGCCAGCGCAACGCCGGCATGGCGCTGGACTTCCGCCACCCCTGGGTGCTGGTGCTGGACGCCGATGAGCGGGCGACGCCGGAGCTGAACGCGGAGATGCCGCACGCAGTCGCGACTGCAGGGCCCGATGTGGGCGGCTTCCAGATGCGGCGGCGCGACTTCCTCTGGGGCACATGGCTGAAGCATGCGCAGATGTCGCCCTTCTACGTGCGCCTGCTGCGCGTGGGTCGCGTGCGCTACACCCGCGCCATCAACGAGGTGACCGAGGTGCAGGGGCAAATCGTGGACCTGCACGGACCGCTGGACCATCTCGCCTTCTCCAAGGGCGTGGCGTACTGGATGACCAAGCACAACGCGTACTCCACGATGGAGGCCAGGCTGCTCGCCGATGGTGAGGCGACCGCGCCGGCGAGCTGGCGGCAGGCCCTGTTCGATCGGGACTTCCATCGCCGGCGCGTGGCGCAGAAGGCGCTGTTCTACCAGATGCCGCTGCGGCCAGTGGTCAAGTGGGTGTACCTGGTGTTCTTCCGCGGGGCGTTGCTGGACGGCCAGCCGGGCCTGGTCTACGCCACGCTGCTGAGCTTCTATGAGTATCTGATCGAGGTGAAGCAGATGGAGATCGAGCGACAGCGGAGGGGCGACCCACCCCCCCCCGGGTAATTCCTGCAAATGATGATTATGGGCGGTTTAGCTGCGTACCTCGGTCGTGTCCTAATTTGGATTGCTGAGTCGCGGGATTTCGCGGGAGATGGTGGGATTAGAGGGCCGCATTGAGAGTCCCCCTTATCCACTCTGAGACAGTCTGCTTACTCGCCTTGGCTTTGGCCTCTACGGCCTTCGACTCAGCCGGGGATATGCGAACGCGCAGCATCACGGCCTTAGCGTCTCCCTTGGCGAGTTTCGGGCGTCCGGGCTTTCTAGGCTTGGGCTGGGCTGGCATTTTGTATCTCCTGCATGATGAAAGCTCGGACGGCGGTTAGCGGCGTCAAGGCGGGTTATGTAATTACTGTACCCCATAAATAGGGACGTGTCAAGTGTTTTTGGGGTACAATTTCTGAATTATGAAGAAGTACTGGCCTTTGCTTGCCATTGTCGTGATTCTCGCCACAGTCATTGGTGTGTCCCAGTATGCAGAAACCTCCAAGCAACATTGCGAAGAGAGCGCAGGACAAACTAGGCGACTGCGGTCGCTAAAGGCGACGATGGCAAGGCCAGCAACAATGCAGAGGAAGCCTGTAAGCCGCCAGTATGGGCCAAGTACGTCACATGGCCGGAAGGTATCGGGGCTTGGGCCGTGATCCTGACGCTCTTGGCTATTGCTTGGCAGTCGGCTGAAACTCGCGAGGCGGCTAAGGCCACTCAAGCTAGTGTCGAGGGCGTGAAGCGACAAGCCGACCTGATGGAGCGACAGATCGAACTCGGAATCAATAAAGAACGAGCGCGAATACGGATTGATTTGGATAGTGCCATCGATACGGTTCCCAATGAGATAAGCAACTATGGTGTGCTGGCGACTGTTTCCATGTATGGCCCCACCGAAGCCTTCATTGATAAAACTGAGTTTGAGGCGATAGTGGGCGACTATATGGGAACAAATTTTCCTGAAAGCCGCTGGAGGGGCGTCATGGACATTCCGAGCATAATCAATCCTGGAACCCCTCCAATACAGGTTTGCGCTCCCGTAAAGAAGGGTGATGCCTGTATCAAGGCTGAAGGATACTGGGACATTCTCAAACGGAATGAAGATTTTATCTTCGCCATTGGTGCGGTCTATTACACCGACAGATTCGACCGTAAATGGGTGTTGAGGTTTAGCAAAAGGTGGACGTTCACCCGTATTCCACTCAAGACGGGCGGATGGGGAGGCCAATTGGGTTATTGGGAGGAATTTGGCAAAGCAGAAGCAAACGGCGAATATGAGATAAAGTCCCAGAATCCAAATTAGGACACTACCCGTACCTCGACCTAAGCCGAGGGGCCGGCCACGCATCAGCAAACGCCCGCCGGGTCTGCTGCCATCGTCTGAATTTATTGTACTGGGCGTGTCAAGGCTGTTAGGACACTACCGAGGCTGCTCGATCATTTTCATCGATGGGTGTAGCTCACAGGCCGGCTTACAAAATACGGGGGTCCTTCCCCATCGACTCGCTACGCTCGCTCGGGGTCAGGATGACGGCGAAAGACAAGCAACGGCAACTAGGCGCGGAGCTTGGCCAGAAGGTCGGTGGGGTGTACGGGCTTGGCGAGGATCTCGAACTCATGGCCCTGGGCGCGGGCGCGCTCCAGAAGGTCGGCCGTGGCGGCCTGGCCGGAGAAGAGCAGGATCTTGCAGTTGGGCAGCTTGGCGCGGGTCTGGATAGAGGCCTCGATGCCAGTCATGCCGGTCATGATGACGTCGGAGATGAGCATGTCCGGCTGGAAGCTGTCGAGCGCCTCGATGGCCTTCTCGCCGCTGTAGACAGCGCGAGCCTCAAAGCCATGCTGGTTGAGGATGATGGCCAGAGTGTTGGCGATGACCTGCTCGTCGTCGGCGACGAGGACGCGAGGCTTCGGGCTGGAGGTAGTGTCTGGCATGGAAGGTGTCGGGGCCCCTTGTTCTCTTTTTCGGATATCTCTGCGGCGGAGCGAATCACTGCCGCCGACATCCATCATACGATGGCCGAAGCGGACCCGAGTGAACGGCCGGGCAAAATCAATGTGCGTGCATGACGAACTATTTGTATTAGATGCGCGGTAGTTAGAGGCTGCTTCAGCAGCGCGCGGCGGCGCAGGATTCTTTCCCGCCTCCCACAAGGATGGTAGGCTGACAGCGCAAAGGAAGCATAAGGGCTATGGTCGACCTGCACCATCACCTGCTGCCGGGGCTGGACGACGGTCCCGGCGAGCTGGAAACCTCGGTAGCGATGGCGCGGATGGCGGCCGCGGACGGCATCACGCGCGTGGTGGCGACGCCGCACGCGAGCCACCACTGGCGCTTTTCGCCGGAGGCCATCGCCGAACGCATGGCCGCGCTGCGCGGGGCGCTGGAGCGCGAGAGCATTGCGCTGGAGCTCGGCAGCGGCTGCGACTTCCACCTGAGCTTCGACAACATCCAGGACGCGCTGGCCAACCCCCGCAAGTACACCCTGAACGGCAGCGACTACCTGCTGGTGGAGCTGCCGGACTTCAGCCTGCCCGCACAACTGACCGAGACCTTCTACGAGCTGCGCATGGCGGGCATGACCCCTATCCTTACCCATCCTGAGCGGAACCCGACCTTGCAGCGGGACGAAGTCCGGCTCGCCGAGTGGCTGCGCCAGGGGATGCTGGTGCAGATCACCACCAGCTCCCTGCTGGGCGAGATGGGCAAACAGGCGGAGGCCATGGCGCACCGTCTGCTGACCCGGCGCTGGGTACATTTTTTAGCCACCGACGCGCACAACCTCACCACGCGGCCGCCGCGCATGCGCGCCGCCCGCGAGCTTGCGGCGCGCAAATACGGCGAGGCCTACGCCACGCTGCTGTGCGAACAAAATCCGCTGGCGGTGTGGGAGGGACGGCCCCTGGGCGAGCAACCGACGCCGCGCAAGTTGTTCGACGACCCGCAGGAAGACGACCAGGATGAAGAGCTGCCGTGGTGGAGGCGCTGGCTGCGGCGCAGCTAGCTCCAAGGAAGCCTGGATTCGAGTCCTGCAAGCGTACCTCAGCGGCTAAAGCCGCTTCGATTTGCAGGGCTTATGTCACGGCTAAAGCCGTGACATAACGTTCGTGGCACTTGAGCCGGAGTTCTTTGAAGCCATTCGTGACACATGATCGGAGGCTCCCTAGAGACCGAGGCCGCCATCGACCGCCAGCATCTGGCCGGTGATGAAGTGCGGCGCGGTAGCGAAGAAGAGCACCGCCGCGGCGA
>Ga0209208_10011989_pt1 | contig 11045 bp, 7 predicted proteins | sample S1TSphfallax_3_FD_187694 | JGI IMG/M metagenome (GOLD analysis project Ga0209208, IMG submission 187694) | Host-associated microbial communities from peat moss isolated from Minnesota, USA - S1T2_Fd - Sphagnum fallax MG (SPAdes) (version 2) | ecosystem: Host-associated > Plants > Peat moss >... | reverse complement strand
AAGGCGTTTCGAATGTGGGACGGGGTGAAAAATCCACGTTCAAGAAGGAAAAAAAATTCCTTCACAAGAAGGCACGCCATGAAGGATAATGGAATCAATGGCAAGACACCTCAAAAGGGGAAAAGTCCAAAAAAATTTAAGGCTCAAGTTTCAAACCCAAAGGAACTTTCTTTAAGAAAGGGGTTCCTTTAAAAGGGAGCCAACCCAAGGGAGATGCTAGTGGGAAGCCCAAAAGAGCATGTTTTAATTGCAATGAAGTGGGACATTGTTCCAAAGATTGCCCCCAAACCTAAACTAGGGAATGGGGGTCTAAGGTAATTGCCCTTATCGCCAACCTAGCCCAAAGTGAACGTAATCGCCTTATTTTCCTACAAGGGAAGTGACGCACTCCCGATTCCTTGAAGGACCCAAATGTGAGTCCTAAACAGAAAACAACGAAAGGGCAAAAAGTAGGGGCACACTCCCTGGTTCGCAACACTTTCGAGGGGTAGAGGGGTGTGCTGGAGTTTCGGGATGGGACTAGGAAAAGTGACAAGCAATTTATTCACTCACTCGGATCTGCATTCAACCAACCACAAGTTGGTTAGTACTATGTTGTAACACCTTTTAGTGTTAGGACACGCCACAGGCAACTTTGGACTCACAAAAATCACCATGGCCTGAACTCAGGGGAAGCCACCACCTTCCCCCATATAGTATTCTCTACACCTCTCCATGAGGCCCACATCTAAATGGCCTTTTTGTCCCGGGATTCCCAAAGGGTAGTCCCGAAATTGTTAAGGTTAGACTCCCACAACTTTGTGAGGCCATAACTTCTTACTTAGACCTCTAATCGGGATGAGGTCTGAAGTAAAGTTGTAGCTCTCGTCGAGAGCTTTCCAACAATGTATTGCATTCCATCTGCACACACAGAAATCGGGTCGATTCCCGACTTTTTGTGGTCGGGAGTCAAACTGCCAATTTGATTCCCGGCCTTTCCTTTTGCCATAATTTATGTTGCAAATGTCCAAACGGGTCATGCGAGCCCATTTTAGACATCTACACTTCAATTTCTTTCCAATTATATAAATAACTTCTCAATGCGAGGTGTTTTGACCTTTGCAATTTCTCTCTGAAGGTTTGGGAGTCCACCGGGACTCCAACTCCCAAAAGGAGAGCTCACTTGGGAGTGTAAGTCTTCATTCTCACAATCTTCTTGGCCCGCGCCTTTGAGACCCTTTTGCCTTGGTCGTGAACCCAAGGCTAGGGTTGCGATAGGAAGGTTTTTAAGTAAGAAGTGTTATGTCTTTTGGACATAGGGGCTTCCCACAACTTCATAATTTGAAAAAATGTTGAAAGAATGGAGGTCTAATTAAAGGAGCTCAAGGCGCCCGTTGAGGTGCACTTTGTAGATGGGGTTCCCAATCCCATCACATTGCAAGCAAAAGACGTGCCTCTTCAACTAGGGAATTGGAAAGGAAAGGTGGATTTGTTAGTTTCCACCTTAGGGTGAATGGAATGCATTTTGGAAATGGAATTCATCACCCATAATAATGTGCTCATAGAAGGGCACAATAGGCTAATTAGAATCCCATCCAAGAATGGGGTTGTTTGGGTGAAGGCACATGAAATGCCTAATGTGGGTGGATTGACCATCCACTTGATGTTAGGAAAAACTTTGGAAAAGGAATGCATGGGAGGTTATGGCATGTTGTGTATGATGTATGTGTTGGAGGAATTTGAGCCAAAGGAAGTTACCAACTTGGTGGGTTCTCCCAAGTGCATTAAGTGAATCTTGGATGAATTATCAGATGTGATGCCTAAAGAGTTGCCCCTAAGAAGACAAATTGCCCATGCAATCGAGGTGATGCCGAGGATGGAATCTATTACCAAGGGCACATATTGAATGAATCATGAAGAGTTGAAGGAACTTAAGGTTCACCTTGAGGAACTCCTCGCAAATGGATACATCAAACCTAACAAGTCACTATATGGGGCACTCGTCTTTTTTGTTCACAAGAAGGATGGGATGTTGAGATGTGTGTGGATTATAGAACCTTCAACAAGGTGACAGTGAAAAATCGATACCCATTACCTCGAATTGATGATTTGTTTGATCAACTCTCGGAAGCTAAAATGTTTAGTAGGATTGACTTACATTCTAGGCATTATCAAATTCAAATTGTAAAAAAGATGAAGAAAAGACCGTTTTTCGCACGAGGTATGGCTCATACGAGTTTTTGGTGATGCCTTTTGGATTCATCAATGCACTCACCACATTTTGCACACTCATGAATGACATTTTCCAGGAATGGTTTGATGACTTTGTGGTTGTATACATAAATGACAATTTGGTCTATAACAATTCTATGAAGGAACATGTGGAACATCTCCACAAGGTGTTCCAAAGGTTGAGAAAAAACAAGTTATACATTAAGTTCGAAAAATGAAAATTCGAGGTGATGGAAGTGGATTACCTTGGACATAGGATCACCCAAGAAGGCTTGAAGATGGATGACTACAAGGTGAAAGCAATTTTGGATTAGGAGCCACCTAGGCTTTAAAATCATTTTTAGGATTGGCCTCTTATTATCGCAAGTTCATCAAGAATTTTGTGAAGATAGCCATGCCTTTGACAAACCTTTTGAAGAAGTCATCCAAAATTTATGAATGGGATGAAGCATGCAATGAAACCTTTGAAACCTTGAAAGGCATTTTGGTGAAAAAACCTTTGTTGAAATTGCCCGACTTTGATTAAGATTTTGAAATCCACTCTGATGCTTCTGACTTTGCAATTAGAGGAATCATAGTGAAAGATGGAAGGTTGGTGGCATTTGAAAGCAAAAATTTGAGCGAGATGGAGCGAAGGTGGCTAACACATGAAAAGGAAATGTGAGTCGTGATACATTGTCTCAAGATTTAGGGCCATTACATAGGCTCCAAATATGTGGTGGTGTGGATTGATAATGTCACCTTGAAATATTTTGCCACTCAACCAAAGTTGTAATCAAAACAAGTGAAATGGCAAGACACCTTGGCCTTGTTCAATGTGGACATTCAACATAAGCCCGAGAAGGATAACATGGTGTTCAATGCGCTAAGTTGAGAACACCAACTTAAGGTGGTGTATGTGGGGGAAACAAAACTTTAAAAGGATTGAGATGGTTAGACATGGGATGACCATGTGCATAATTGTGCACCATGTCATCTTCCTAATGTTGATGACCAAATGGACCCATCTTTAGTCATGGTTCTAGTTGGCCTACAATGTATGTTGTGTGGGCAAGCTTTAAGAGTTGCCACTATGTTGATTTGTGACAAATGTTCTCCAGGTTGGCATATGGGATGTCACATGCCACTAATTGAAAAACTGCTAATTGGAAAATGGTTTTGCCTTTTATGCACCCAATAAACTTAGGTTCCCAATGTCATATAATAGAACTAATCTAAGGTTTTTCTTCCATGGTAATTCACATTTCGTTAGGGATTTGAAGGATTACAGATAGATAGCTAACGATGGGGCTCACATTTGCATTTGGTTTAATGGTCCTTTTTCTTTGGAACCAAAGTGTTTTTCCATGGTGGATTTCCAATAAGTAATTTTATGACGTTATTTGGTTTAGGGGGAACTCAGCCCCAAATAGGGGGTGGTTCGGATGTGGTGTACCATTCAAGGTATTTTTATGTTATGTGTTGTGAATGTGGTGACAATGATGGTTATAGGTGTTGACATAGGAGTGCACGATAATTGTTAGATGTGTTAGTTTAGATGTTCAATTAGGTCTTAGTTAATTAGGGATAAATTGGGTTAGTTAAACTAATTAGTTAATCTTGAACCAATTCATGTGTGAACGGGGTTCGAGATATTTTTCATGGGATATAATCCCATCTTATGTGACCTCAAATCATTTTTGGTGATTTGAGATTCAAAAGCATAATTTTTGCTTTATAGTTTTCTTTGTTGTACAAGTCATAGTAGTGACATACGAAATACGAGTATTTTTCGAAGGTGCTCAAAAAGAAGTATTTTCAAGTATTTTTAAAAAAACATTATAAAAATACAAAGGCTTGAAAATTGGCCTTTGTATCAAATATTTTCAAGTATTTTTTAAAAAGCCCAAAAAAACGTATAATACGCGTATGTTTGAATCGAATTGAGAGTATGTCACTACTATGGTACAAGTGTTTTGGTTTTCTATGTTTTGGGTTTGGATTTTTGCGTTGTTGCAAGTGAATCAATCTTTTGGTTTGGATGTGGTGTACCATTTAAAGTATTTTTATGTTATGTGTTGTGAGTGTGTGACAATGATGGTTATAGGCACCAACATAAGAATGCACAACATGACCATTTTAAGTTTGTAAGTGACTTATTGCATTAATTAATGGCCAATGTTGTTGGTAGTTGTTACATTCATTATGTTATCCATTTATGAATATAATTTGGTTTTTATTTAATTTTTTAATTATTTCAAATTGTTGATGTGGAAATTAAACTTTTAACTTTATTTACACAATGCATTATAATGGGTTAATAATTATATTGACATTTCTTCAACTATCAACATGGTACATGAGTTCAACCATCAATTTTCATTAGGTTGAAACCATTACTTATGAGTTGCATTTTACCATTACCATAATTTATTAAAACACATGTAATAATTAAAAACCCTACATTTATGTTGAAATAAATTAATGATTTTTTTCACATTTTTTCAATTATCAAAATTGAACCATTCACTTTTAATATGTTAAAATCATTACTCAAAAATTGCATCTTGCATTTATTATAATATACCAAAACACATGCAACTAAGTATTTTATAATTATATTTGAATGATTTAATCATTTTTTCACATTTCTTGAATTATCAACATCTTTACATGAGTTGAATCATCCACTTTGAAGTTTGAGCTTATTGAAATCACTATTCAAACGTTGCATATTGCATTTACTAATATATATTGAAACACACACAACAACTTAATGCTTTACATTTGTACTTGAATGGGTTGGTGAAGTATGATGATGTGGTGCATTGTTCCATGTCATATTAACTTGGGACTTCATATATCCATGTCATAATTTTAAATTTAAAAATTATCTAGTGCAACTTGTGACTATCTAGAATGACTAAAAAATATCTCACAAAAAAATTCATTATCAATTAATCCATTCTGACCAAAACCATACAAGTTGCATATTAATCAATTTTGTTTTATTTCATTAATAACTTAATGAATTTGAGTAATGGAAAAAAAAAGATTTCTTCTTTTGATTTTTGAATGTTAAACTTGACTAAAATGACTTATTTGACTATATGTCAAATTGAACATCTAGTCAAGTTGGACAAAAAATTGACCAATGGCTGAACTAGTCAATTGGGACATCCAATCAAGTTGGGCAAAGTAAAATGACATCTTTAATCAAGTTGGACAAAAAATTGACCAATGGCTGAACTAGTCAATTAGGACATCCAATCAAGTTGGCCAAAGTAAAATGACATTTTTAATCAAGTTGGACAAAAAATTGACCAATGGCTAAACTAGTCAATTGGGACATCCAATCAACTTGGACAAAATAAAATTACATCTTTAATCAAGATGGACAATGGTGTTTTAGTCAAATTGAGTTTAGAACATTTTAGTAAAAGTTATTTCATTAAACTGAAATGTCATGCCCATGGAATGCCACCCCAAAAAATTGTAAATTGAAGGTAGATTTAAATAATGCCCACATAGATATGTTAAACTTAATAATAAGTTTGTTGGGGCATGTAACTCAAGTACATATCAAAAGAAAAATTAGAGAACATGATGGGATCATAACAAATGCATATGAAGTGGATGTGGAATATTATATCATAAGGTCATGTGATAAAACATTTATTTTTTGTTGGCCCAAGGATAATGACAAGTTTTCCATGTACTTGCTACCTGCCATATGCCCTCAATGCTTGTCATGCCCATTAAGAACATTTAAGGGCCACCCAAAAAAATTGTAAATTGAAGGTATATATACATATCATTTCCCATAATTTGCGTTTGTGCATATCAAGAGCTAGTGATGATGTATAAACCCAAATCATAAAATTGTTATATCATCCTAAACATCAAATAAGCACATGACAACAATATAAAACATAACATCATCAATAATTGAACTTGATCAAGCATGGAAGTGAAAAGGCACTTGAAGAATAAATATCACATGGATAATCTTTAAGATTGAATTGAAGTCTTGTTGGGGCAATTTGGTGCCACCTCCTGGGCTACCAATTTCACATGCCACATGTAGTTTGTGACTAGAAGCAAAATCCCCACTCAATGCATCACCATCACCAATATTTTTCAAGTTTTTAAAACAAAGTTAATCTATTGGATAAATTCATCATGAACAAATAAGTATAATTCATAATTCTCTTAAGGTATCATGGACGATTCATGTAAGAAAATAAGGACATGATGTTGCAATGGAAAGTCAATGTCAAGGTTAATCACAACATGATTGCAATTTCAAAAACTAATATATGTTTTTACTTAAATAAAGAAAACTCATAGTCAATTGCACAACATCACATCAAATGATTGCAAATTAAATTTCAAGAAATGTCATAAGCTCCTCACATTTCTTTCAACAACATTCACTTTGAACATTGTAGCCCGATCATTTGTGTGTCATAAACTATAAACTTAAAACTTCACAATGCTCCAACCTAATCATTTGTGTACCATAAACTAGAAACCATAAAACCTCACGATCCAAAAGCTTATACATACATTAAATCACTATGTTGAAAAGATATTATTGAAACAAGTGCTAGCATACTTCTTCATAGCACATAACACATTAATTAAATAAGCAAATTTACCTTTACAAGAAGCTTCGACATTGCTTGAGTAAAACACTCTATGCATCAATACACTATGTAATAAAAGATTAAGCATTTTCTTGCCCTAAAACTTCAACGTTGCCTGAACATTATAAACTGTAAACAAATGAAAATAGTGGATATGCATGAAGTTTCTCCACTAGCTGCATTGCATGCATTGCTTTCACATGAGGCCACTAAGAAAAATATCAATTAGTCCTACACATTAAAGGAAATCAAAATCATGGGAAGATTTGATGTTAAAATTTGTGTCATTGCATCACTTGAAAGCATCAAAACAAAATTTTTACTTGCGATCAACATGTAAATCTTCGAAGCTCATTCAACAAGGCCTTAACATCAAGGTCCCATAACATCACCAAAAAATCAGCCACAAAAAGCTTTGACTCTCATTATGTGTAATGTGTTGAGAATTCAAGCTCAATTAGTTAGGTTTCATTAGTTATTGGACTAGGAAAGTAACTAGGTTATTTTCACAAGGTTGCAAAACTTTTTTTACTTATATTAGTTTGGTTATTTGTGGTTTGGTCTTTCAGTTAAATACATTGGTGTTGATGGTTTGGTTTTGTGTATTTTATGTGACAAGAACCTTGAAGACTTCTTGATGTCATGTTCCATGTTGTGAGTATCATGTTTTTGTTTCCTTTCAATAAAGATTTATGTTTGCACTGGCTATATCTCCTATTTGTTAACATAATGCCTCTAAATTAGGTCGTTAAAACACATTACTGTTGAGCAAAGCACGCTCAATTGACATTAACATGTTGGAAAAATGTAACAAAAGCTTTGTATGATCTTCATAGGAAGATTCAATGTTAAAACTTTTATTTCCACATGAAAACATGAAAACAAAATCTTGACACACAATCAATTCGTTAATCTTCAAAGCTTGCTCCACAAGGCCTCATATCAAAACACCACAACATCACAAAAATATTAGCTTTGATGACAAGTTTTGATTTTCATTATGTGTGAATTGCCTTAAGTTAGGTTGTTGAAACACATTAGTGTTCAACAAAACAATGTGTTTGCTTGAAATTAACACATCGACAAAGTGCAACAAACATTCTAGTCGCAATGTACAACCTAGGGTAACAACTTACATGTAGGACCCTTAAATCCTATAAAATACATTATGATGTCATCATTTTTAGCCCATGAACTTTTCACAAAACTGTAATAGTGTAGGAATTTATTGTTTTGTTAAATTTTGGCCTATTTAAAAGTCCATAAAACTTTCATGTCACAATCAAATGACTTGTAGACACTTATTTTAAATTGTCAATCACATTTTTGAATTTATGGCAAAAAATGAGTTTATTTGGTTACAAACTCAACATATATATATATATATATATATATATATTATTGTAACCATGTAAGTTGTATGCAAGTAAAAGTCCCCCATTTGGTGTAAAAAATTTGGTTTTCAAAAAATTCAAGATTGTATCAAACTAAATTATATAACAAACACATAAATGAATCATTTTTCATAAAAAATAATAAAAATTTGACTTAAGAAAAATTCTAATTCATAAGGTATAGAAAAATTGCTTTTACAATGCCCTAAAATGGACACTGTAGCTTGCAACCACCCACGTGTTAATTTTGTTTTGGTTTATAACTTAAAAATTTGTATTTCAAGTATCCCTTTTAACATTGCATTTAAGATATAAATACCTTTTGACTACAAATTGGTTTTATATCATATATATTATGTATTCATGCCCTTTATAATATAAACATGAATAATTTTTGTTAGAGGCATATTTTCAAAATCTGTAATTTTTAGGGTCAAAAACACTTTTGAACCAAATGTGCTCAAATCAGTTATAAAAAGAAAATTTATTAGCTCAAATTCTTTTGCTTTTCTAATCATCAATGTTAAAATCCTCTCCAATTTTCAAAAGGAATGGTGCACATTTGGTAAAAAAAAAAATGTTTGAAAAAAACAAGGACTATCCACTTTTAAGGTTTAAGTGCTTTGAACATGCAATTAAAAAAAAATTATGTCAAGCTTTGAGCAATTGTGTAAATTTTCTAATTAATGGAAAATATTCCCAAAAAATTATGAAAATTTAAACTATTATGCTTCGCTTGTGATCATTCAAACATACAAAAATGCAATTTAAAAAAATGTCCATTCATTTGGGTGCCTCTTTCAAGACTGTGTTTTTACCCATTGATATTTTGTTAATAAATGAATTGTTCACATATGTATTGATGTAAAATCATATTATTCTAAAACACATTATAATTCAGGGCAACAACTTTTTTTTTGTTATAATCAATGGACATTAATGAAGATTACTAACCATGTTCCTCCACCATTGACTTGGGACATATATGAAATCATTATTGATGTTCTTTCTCTAGTTGTGAGTGTTTGTGTGTTAAGTTAATCCCATGGGCATTGGTTACTTTTTAATGTTTTGCATGCAACAATTACCATGACCTTGATATTTATAAAAGAAATTGGAATTGCACAGTTTATGGATATTTTGATGGAGGATGATTTTTGAATGACTTTGGAGTTGTTAATGTTTGCATCTAATGTCATAAAGGAAGTATGTGTGGTTTTAGATGTCTTTTTTTCATTTCGTAGGAACTACATGAAAAAAAAAATCCCATAACATGTTAATTTTAATGTTAAACCTAAGATTTAATAATTTTTAGTTGGTTTCTTTTTTGTTGGTTGAGAACAATGTGTTGAAGCATTATGGAAGACAATGATAGACATTCTTTGTTTCCAATGATTTTAAGGTGCCACCATGTATTACACCTAGTGGTAGAATTTGAATATGTGGTAGATCAACTAAATGATGAATTTTTAATCTTGACATATTTGAAATGATTAATGTCCAACTAGTGAGCCAACCAAGGAGCTACTAAATAGGAAATTATAGATGTTTAAGAGGTACCAAATCAATGTGGAAGACATTAATTGTTCTTTAAATTAATGGGGAAAACATGAATTCTTGTTTCCAATTGTTGTTTTCTTTTTTTATTAGATTTTTGACATTATGAGACCCCAAATTGAAATTAAAAGGATTTTTTCCTTAGCTAAAATACTTATGAATTTGAAGAGATGTCAACATGAGCAAATAATTTAGATAATTTAATATTTATAAACAAAAAGAGGCTTTACAATATTTAATGATCCTAAGGTGAGTTGCAGTTTGCTTTTTAGTTTGATAGAATTGATTGATGTTAATGTTTCAACTTTCTTTAAAAGAAAACTTTAAAATTATGAAGGTGAGTTTGAGTAAGATGAACTTGTGAACATATAATTTGTAATTTCATCCCCTTGTATATACATTGTTTATAATTAACTTGTTGTGACACACCCCCAAGCTCCTTGATGGATTCAACTACAAGTCCAAAGGTGAAGACAACGGAAGGAGAAGGAGTTGGGGCATGCTCTTTGGCTCATAACATTTTGGGGGTAGAAGGGCATGTTAGAGCTGCGGGATGGGACTAGGAAGATTGACAAGCACTTCACTTACTCACATGGACCTGCACAAACTAAACAACAAGTTGGTTAGTGTGTAGTTATGACACTTTGGTGCACGGACGAGCCATGGGCAAACATGGACTCATAACACTTACCATGGCTTAGTTTTGGGGGAAGCCACCTCCTTCCCCCTTATAGTATATTCTATGCTTGACCACGAGACCAGCACCCAAATGTCATTTTGTCCCAGGACTCCCAAATGGGAGTCTCGAAATTCTAACAGCTTGGACTCTCGCGACTTTGGGGGCCCATAACTTTGTGTGCAAACCTTCGATTGAGATGAGGTCGAAAGCAAAGTTATAGCCCTTGTCGAGAGCTTTTTAACAGTATGTTGCACACCACCTGCACGCAAGGAAATCATGGTGATTCTTGATTTTTAGTGGTTCAAAGTCAAATTGCCAATTTGACTCTCAACCTTGCTTTTGGTTATAACTTGTGTTTTAAGTGTCCAAATGGGTCACACGAGCCCATTTCAGAGATCTACATTTCAAGATCTTTCCAATGATATAAGGAAAGGCTTAATCCAATGGGTTTTGACCCCTGCAATTGCTTTTTGGAAATTTGGAAGTCCATTGGGACTCCAACTCCCAAAGTGGGAGCTCACTTGGGAGTGTGATCGTTCATTCCCTCACACTCTTTTGCACTCCTGGGAGCATGAA
>Ga0209208_10011988_pt1 | contig 11047 bp, 12 predicted proteins | sample S1TSphfallax_3_FD_187694 | JGI IMG/M metagenome (GOLD analysis project Ga0209208, IMG submission 187694) | Host-associated microbial communities from peat moss isolated from Minnesota, USA - S1T2_Fd - Sphagnum fallax MG (SPAdes) (version 2) | ecosystem: Host-associated > Plants > Peat moss >... | reverse complement strand
GTACGCCAATAGATAAAATGATGTCTTCTTAAATTAATAATAATATTTGAAAATAATTTGGATATTATGTAAATGTCATTTTGAATCCTATAAACTAATGTAACCAAATGTGTAAAGTACATGTTTTTAAAAGGAATGAAAAGGAATGCATAAAGTCATACAAATGATTTCAAACTTTTTGTACAATAAAAACATGCCCCCTTCTATGAAAGTACATGTTCATTGGATGAACTTGATGAAAAACCAAATCAAACAGAAATTTCAAAACCTTGAAAATTTCAAGGAAAGGGCTATAAGGCAAAGAATTCATTTTCAAAACCATTTGATAAGAAATTATGTTCAATGGGTTCAAAATGTTTAACTTTAGATGTAAGTCACATGTGTAAGAATAATCTTGCCAAAAAACATGTTTGGTTATCCATTGAAACTCATTTTGAGTTTTTTGGGATTTATTGCATTTCTAGCATTAAATCAAAATATTCCTACACAATTATGTATGAATGTGAAAATTCACCATTAACACATGAATTACCTTATATTGGACTATTCAAAAAAATTCACTTATGTTTCTTTCATATAAATGTTATTTGTAAAAAATAGTTATAAAAAGTCCTTAAGTTTTTTTTTTTTTTTTTTTTGGTACCCCAAACATGAACTACCTATGGTTTTAGGTAGTGTGGAGGATGAGAAGTGTTTATTTAATCTAATTTCCATGAAGAAAAAATTGACAAATTGTTTGACAAACCATTTAGATTTCGTGGTGTGGATATATGCACAAAGTTTCTACACTATGGAGACTTTTCCATTTACTGTAGATATTACATCTTGGAGCTATCAGATCTTGGGACCAATAGAAGAATTGAAAGGTTGTAAATGCATAATAGACATGAAAATCACACAACAAAGCCCTAAACCTTAAACTATGTTTTTCCATATACATTTGTTCTTGCCACATCTTTGCATTTTCTAGTTTTTGTATTTTAATGCACTTGTTGATATTCACAATTTTGGTATTTTTTGAGTTTGTTTAGTGGCATTATGCATTAGAGTTTTGCATTAAGTAATTTTTTTTTTGTGTAAAACTACTCTATTATCTTCTTCTTTTTGCAAGCAATCTCTTGTTGTAATGGGCAAGGTCCATTTGGATTAGGGTTCGACTAACCTAAAAGATGTTACTTGTAATTAATTTAACTTGACATGACTTGCAATTATTTGAGTTATCAAAGATTTTGATGACCCCATTGCTGGTACATTTTTGCATTTGGTTGCTAATAATTTCACATTTGATTCACTGTACTAGCCTACAAAATTTGAAAGGCATAATGACCTCATAGCCAACAACCATGTATGTAAAAAGAACATAGCCTAACCAAGTTTTTACTAGAAACTTTGACACCTAGCTTCAACAATCTAGGTTCAAATTTGAAAGGTTGCCATTTGTCGGTCATGGGTGGGCAAAACCTAGCGACCTAGGCCTCCTCTAAAAATCATTGAAAAAAATGTTAAATAACACTACATATTTAAATATGTCTTAACATTGACCTATTATTCCCTGCAAATCTTTGAGTCCTCAAATACAATCTACTATGATTTCACACTTAGCACTCTTTACCTCTACCTCCTTATTGAAGCAAAAATGAAATAAAATGATTTCCTAAACATGTAGGGGCATTAGAAACAAAGTGAAAAGCCTACTTGCTTACCTTAAAAGAAGCTCATCAAATGAAAACGCGAGGGAAAAAATCATATTTCTTTAGGTAACTGAAAGATGTATCTTTAGCCCTTTCATGGATTTTCACCAACATGCACTTGGCCTACTAGCCTTGCCCCTCATGACAAGAACCTCAATTCCAAGAAAGGTCTAAAATGGAACTTTTTCTTTTAGGTAAAACAAATGGAATTTTTAAAAAAATGTATTGGGAAAACACCTTATATTCAAGAATATCCCTCCTAGGAAAAAAAAAGGGGGGGTTGGGGGGATAGTATACTAATCCATAAGAGTGGAAGCTTTATAAAAGTGAGACAAATCTTACACCTATGTAAAAACTTGCTCTAATTTCTATAAGCTATTTAAATGACCATTGTCAAGTATAAGAACTCGACAAGGATCTTCAGAAATGGAAGAAATATTCTACAATGGAAGCTCGTGCCTTATGAAAATTAAGGGCAAGGCCTCAACCCTTCCTTTTTTTTCTATTGTGCACATCATTTGGGCTACCACCTTCATGCCTAGCACCTAAAAACAAGGGCCTTTTAGCCCTAACCTTCTCTTGTCAAGAATGCGCTGGCCCAAAATAAGTACACTAATAATGGAGGGCTTTACAAAGAATAATTTCCCTCCCATGTCGTGGGAAGGAAATTGTGAATCGTTCAACAGATCTCCCTCTTCTTCATCGTGTGTGGTGGGTTTTCCCGCTTTTTCATCAAAAGATTTCATCTACTTAGTTACTTTTCTTCAGCATCTTGAAAATGGGATGCGGCCATCACGTTACGTTTTGTAACGCCCTGGGAGCAAGGAGTTCCTAAAATAGTATCCCTTGAGGCATGAGCCCATGGGAGTTATTTCAAAAACTCCTTGCTCTTAGCCGTTACCTTACACTTATAGGCCTCCCACTCTTAAGGTAGAGTGGGTGTAATATCTCTCCCCATCCTGTGCCACTTATTTTAAAGAATGCCCTCACAATTGAACTCTCCATTTCAATTCAAATTAACGAAAAAAATATATATTTCATCACTCGTATAGTTTTTGAAAAACATTCTTTCATTAGAAATTGAGATATAAAATACTTGAATGAATTTTTTTAGTGATAGGTAAAGCATGTGGACAAGGGTGTTACCGAAATAAAGCACCCACCCCAAGGCAACCCAAGGGCAACACCAAATTCTGGTAACACCTCATGTGAAGGTATTATTATTTGTAATACCAGGTTAGATATTTGTAGACGCCTTTCATTGCCCCCACCCCCCAATAGGCCCTTATGAGATGTGTAAGGTGCCCTCCCAAAAAATGTAAAATGACCTCCATGTATCAGGAGGAATCTTGAGCATTTAAGGTGCCTTGCGAATACACTGAAAATTTTCTCATAGATCATTACATGTAGGATAAAACTTTGGGGTGGGTTCCCAAAGTAAGTAGCTAGGCCAAGAGAGTATTGGAATCCAACCCTCCATTTTGGGTATGCCCCCCTCAATAGGGTTACCCATGGCAAAAAGATGAACAAAAGGTTTTAGTTATCACAAGGTGCAGGAGAGTGAAGGTTTTTAACTCCCAATCTTGAGGAATAAGGGTAAGAATCTTATCCCTCCTATGCCTCACAATCTCTAAGCATCATGAAAACCTTAGCTTTAGGTGTAAAGTCCCTCTCACTCTTTAAGAATAAGCATAATATTCTTTCTTTCTAGTAGAGATTTTCATAAAGTGCCAAGTTCAAATACATTTCAGAAATTTCTCTTCCTGGTTATGATAATGGTTGCGCCAAGCATCACCTAGAGTAAGGCCCATATATAGGTGGAAGACATCACCAAAATGTGTGGCTCAAGATGTGATCTTAGTTCAGGAACACCCTCAACTATGGGACCTTATCTTACACTATATATAGCAAGAGGCATGTATGCCTAAAGTATTACTTAGGTCAAATGTGAGAACTATTTGATTCATAAATTTTTAAAATTTGTGAACGAAAATAAGTGGCTATGAAAAAAATTTGGTAAAAATAAGTAGGTTATGCATGGAACATTAGAGGAACATATACAAAACTTAGATTTTTGTTATGTAATGTAAGCTCAGAATAACTCACAACCAACTTGGTACATTGTGATTAATATTAAGAGAAGTGTGAAGGACCCTAGGAAAGGCAAACAAAACATCTCCATTGGGGGGAGGGGGGGGGGGGGCTCAGTATATCCCAGTGCACGTATATCCCATTGCACTGGAGGAAATCTTAGAAGAGGTACAACAATCCAATGGATGCATGAGAAGACTACTATGACCCTGGAAAAATGCACATCTTTGTGATCCCTGAAAAAATTCTAGACAATTTCATAAATATAATCAAATCGTATTTATTGACTTTTCCCTATTTTTTATTGGGTAGATAGTTTGATTCTTCTAGGTGGGTTACTATTAGTAGTCTCCCACTTATTTGTAGTTTGGGTTTTAGGGGTGAGATTGGGAAAAAGTAAGTAACCAAAATTGTTTTTTGCAGGTCACATATTGAGCAACCACTGATGGAGATGCTCTTGCAAGCTATCCCATGTGGCCCACTTTACTAACATTGTCTTCCAATCATGGTTGACCCCATAAGTTTTTTTTAGAGCATCTCCACTAGAGACTAATAAATTCTTCCAACAAAATCAAAGTTGCTTGGGAGTCGGACTTAGGTCAAACTGAAAGCATTGTGCCCCATGGCAATTGCACACCACAAAGCAAAAGGAAAAGAATCATCACAACAAAGCAAACAAAGTAGTCAATCAAGGACACATGCAACAAGAAAAGAGAACTTTGTGTTGTAGCAAGTTGAAAAAGCAAGTCCACGCTTCTTCTTCATCTTCCAAACAGCAGGTTTGCATCGTATAAAATGTGTGTAAAAAAATAAAGAGTAGAGTTTGCATTGTAGCAATCATGCATAGAATGTAAGTGCATTTCCATCACATTGTCCTATTGGCATTATCAATTACAATTTGACAAAAAAATTATCAATGGGCTCCCCACCATAACCTTGCAATCATCAAATTTATTTTCAATCCTATCCTTTGGGGCTCCTTACTCTAGTAATAACACATTTTGTATCGTTGTCACCAAAAGCCCTATTACAATGTTTTGCACCACAAGTTTGCTTCACTTAAAAAAACACCAACACACACTTTTATTTATTTATTATGTGCACTTGATGCACTACAAGCTTGCTACATGAAAGAAGAAACTACAACATGAACTTTTTTTCTCTTCCTACAATGCAAGCTCTCTTCATTAAATTTTTAAAAATTTATTGCATGCACTTGCTACAATGCAAGCTTGTTGTGTAAAAAACAAAACTATAATGCAAGTTTGCTTCACAAAAGAAGAATAAAAAATGCAACACAAATGGAATTTTTTTCTCCTTATTGCAAGTGCTTGTTATAACACAAGCTTGATGCATGGAAGAAGCACATGACAAGGAAAATGAAACATATAAGAAAAATATTTCTTGTTCCTCTTATTGTAACACAAAGAAAAATAAAATTTCATGCCTTGTTCAATTTTTTATTTTTTATTTTTCCACGCCCAATTGGTTTTTAATCTATTTAGATTTGTTAGTAATATTAAGTTGGATCTTTAACTTCACTTAAAAAATTTAAAAGTTAAAATATAATTCTCATAGGCCAAAAACAAATAAACAACCTTTATGAAAAAAAATCAATATCTTAAAAAAAAAATGATCACGTGTCAAATATATACAAAACAAAAAAAAAAGAGATTAGGTATCTTTTAATTCATTTTGATTAAACAAAGCTTCAAATTCATTTCATTCTTATCCTAAATCTAATTCAAAATCTATCAATTTTACAAAAATACTAAAAGTCTTGCAACTTACCTTTACATCATTTGTCCAATTTTTACTCACCAAGATTAATTTCTCCAAGTCATTTGATTGTAAACAACATCTCTTCAAATTGGTGGCAATTCCACACAAGGGAAAAAATTGTTTCAATTTCAATTTGAAAACTTACAATCCCTAATATATGTATTGTTAAAATATCAACAATTGAAAACATGGTTTCATGTTTTTTGCACCACTCTAGAAGGCATTTGATATTTTTTGCATCCATTTAATATCTACAAAATATAAACAAAATTTTAATAATAAATTCCTTTACAAGTTCATTGGTGGAACTTAAAACAATGAATGCAACTATTAATAAAATTTCAATAAGATAAGAATCAAAGATTTCCTATGATACTTTTCAACTATGGCCACCCCAAGCTCACAACCAATGAAAGAATATTTCAATGTCAAATTATTGAATCTAGGATTTAACAAGGGTAGCATATTGTTGGTTTTTTCCTCATTATATCTTGTTAAGAAAAAAAAATTACCCTAATGACTTTCTTCTTAATGTTCTTTGCCAAAGTTCCCAATTCAATATTGAAGCCAAAATCATCATCATCAATCAAAACATCCAATAAGAGGAGATGGTTCATTTATTCCTTTAGTTTCAAATTCAAGGATATCATTGTTTGAAAGCATTAGCCAACAACCAATGACCTTTGCATTAATTTAAAATGCAAGCAATGATAAAATAAAAATAAAATAATAAAAAATAATAATATATAAAATAATCTATGATATATTATGCCATGTGGGTGGAAGGTGAACATGACCAATGATCTTAAAACCAATCTACTTATTATAACAAAGGGCAATGGTTTTTCGAAATTGAAAGGTTTAGTAAAACATGGTCAGTTTGCTTGTGAACTTGCACAATTCACATTTTTAATCAAAAGGCAACACTCTAGAGTGCAAATTTTATTTTTTAAAAACTAAAACAAAGTAATTTGCATTTTTCCTTGTTTGACTAATGTGTTCAATTTTTTGACCTTGAGGCTTGCAATAATGTAAACCTTCATTCATTTTTGTCTTCCTTTCCCTAACTTTTAAGGCCATGTTATAATACATTTATGCAAATCTACCTAAGCAAATTTAATGTAAACATATTTCAGCCTTTAGAGATTTTCTTTTTCAAAAATTGCATATTCACAAGCCTTAAAGAATGCATGTCGAAAGCAAGTCCCCTAAAAACTTTCCATCACACCCAAAGTTTCACAACTTATTACTAATTTCAAAGCAACTATCATGGTATTCAAATTTGCACCTTTATTTTTAACATAAGCAAGAATATTTCTAATCAACCCATATTGCTTTAAAAGGTCTTCCAAAATTCTTGTCAATGTTTGCCCTAATGTTTCAAATGTTTCAAATAACCCAATTGCAATGTGTTTTGGCATCTAATCTTCTCCCAAAAAAATAATAATTAATGCAAAAATATGTGCCCCTTTGGACATCTACAAATCATAATTTATAGTAGCAAAAATACATTCTAGCAAAATTGGTAAAACATATGTTTTTTTTTTCTCAACCAAGTTTGGTAACATTTATTGACTAAAGGTCTTTTTAGGAAGGAAAACAACATAAAGGTATAATTGCAATACTAAACACTTCAACCAAATACTATCAATAAATTGAATGGGCAAATGATTTTTGACAATTCTTAAACCCAAATTTTTGACAATTTTTTTTCACTACACATTATCCTTTTTGTAAGAATCTAAACCCCAACATTTTTTGAGACTACACTTACATTTAATATAAACCTTTTCTTTGTAAGTAGTCTTTCCAATGAATTTTTAAAGTTAGTGATCACTTTTCCTTCAATTTGTCCATTTTGCATCCACATGTTTTTCGAATGAAATTATCACATTACTCCTACAATATGAAACAAGTTTACCTTTCCTCAACCTTGTTCTTTGCTCCAATATTGCATGGCCTATTGGTTTGCTATAACATAGAATACAACACATGACCCATGGCACTTTTAACATCAAATGGTGATTATCATTGACACAAAAAATGCTCAAGTTGAAGAATTTTTGACATGGGTCTACAATTTAAACTTTGTGCATGCAATTCCTTCATAACTAACTACAATGTATCATTGATTTTTTACCAAGAACTTAAAATTTCTTCATACCTCTCACCTTTAGTTCTTCTTTCCATTTTTATTTCACTTTCATTCATGAACAAATCACATCCCTTGTTTAAAAAATTTGGTTCCATTTTAAGAGTATGTTAATAAATTAAAGCTAAAAAAGCCAAACAATTAAAAAAATTCTAATCTTTCACAATATGAGAGAAGACACATGCACTTGCAAATTATTCACAAATATGGTTCATTTTTTACAAAAAACATAATGCAAAAGAAATGCCCAAGGTTGATAGAAACATGCAAGTGCATAACTATTTCAAAATGTCTTTTAAGAATGCAATGCAAAAGTTCAAGGTTACAAGCAATGTCTTCAATTTGCAAATTATTCTTCCACAAAAAAGTCCAAATGTATTATGAACACATTATTTTCAATAAAAAATAAAAAAATAAAAATCAACAAAAAACATACAATTTGGGGAGAAAATGACCATGCTTGAAGTGTAAAAGTTTTTGTCAAAGCTGTAAACAACCAACAACCTTCTACCTCCAACAAAATTCCAATAAGTAAAACAATGGAAGGGTAAGGTAATACCAACCACAAAAAGGACGAAAACAACTTGACATTGAATAGTAGCAATAACATGATGAACAATAGTGGTAATACCTAAAAATGTTGACAAAAAAATGAGCATCAATAACATAATGAGTACCTACAACAACACAATGAGCACCAAAAATATGACAAGCACTAGCAACACAATGAACACCAACAACATGATGAACACCAACAATTTGATAAACACTTATAGCAACATGTAATGAGTACAAAAAACATAATGAACACCACTAGCACAACACAAGGAAGATTAACAACACAATGCACATAATTAACAACATAATAAATATTAAAAACATGATTTGTATGAAGTGTCAAAATACATTTTAACTAACAATGGCAATGAATGTTGAAGGAGTTTGTTGAAATGTGCAGTATTTATGGCATACTCATCAATTCATTGCTCTTGCCTAGCTCTAATGCAACAACATGGTTGAGAGTCTCATTAAGACTATTAAACAAGGACTAACAATTATAGTAATTGTAAACATACAATGTTGGGATATAATGTTACCATGCATCCTATTTGGCTACCATTGTGGCATACAAGTTAATACAAAGTACTCTTCATTTTTGGTATTCACTAGGTGTATACCTATATTGACCATAAATAACAATCTCAACGGTTTGTGTGATGTGTTTGATGAACATGTAGGACCAAAAAGTTTTGGCAAAATAGATGGTTCACAAAATGCAACTGATTATTAATGTGCACAAATCACTACTGGAGAACGTTGAACAAGATCAAAAGAAACAAAGGAAGGTCCATGATACTTGCAAAGGACTTCAAATCTTCAATGGCTTTGAAAAAAAAAACAAAATGAAAATGTGCAAACCTAGCAAGAAAAAATCTTTAGTCTACAATTAAGAAGGACCATACATTTTTATGGACTATAAAGATGGGAAAGGTCCACATATGTAGGATCATGGTAGTCGGATCTTTGTTGTTAAGGACCTTAATGAGCAAATGTGCTAAAAGAGATTTACAATTATACAACTTTGCAAATTGATGACTAATCTATGAAAACATATATATTTTTGGAAGGAGTGGTGACACATGTGACGCAAAGCTAGTGTCAAACATTTTCTATGGATGTGGATGAAAAGAAAGAAACAACCTTAATTCATGATGACACAAGATGCCAAGATACAAGACAATTGTTCATCATGAGTTTTGCGAATGCCAATAATCCGATGTCTATTGTTTGTTTCTGTGTTTTGGTGTGTTTTGTTTATTTGCAAGTTTATGGTGCTTGAAGTTTGCAATTCAATGGAGATGAACTTTTAAGTTGGTTTTGGTGATGGAGTGGATTTGTTGTTGCAATTGAGTTGGCTCTTGAATGAAGAATGTGGATCACATTGTAGTTGATTGGTTGGTGCTAGAAATGGGAGGGAAGTGAGCAAAAACTGATGATGGAATATAAACAAAGGAGTTGGAGCCTTCAAAAACAACTAAGTTTTTATTCTAAATTGTAGTTAGAAAGTAGAGATGTGTGTATTAAAGTGTATTTTGATAGAAAGGAAGATTGCCTTTATGTTTTGTATTTGCTTCTAGCTTGAAGCTATTACTCTCCACTTCATTGTAGTTTTTAGGAAAAGAGAAAATTAATCAATGTTAGATGTAGGGACTAAGTCAGGGGAGATGATGACAATGTTTAAAGGTTTTAGAGTAGTCCATGTGGTATGTTTGTGGATTTGTGTGTCAACTGGGAATTTTGAGAAAACATACCAATTTGGCTAAGTTTGGGAGAAAATATTTTTATTAAATAATGGGAGCTCCAAAAAGAAAAGGAATTCAGGTCTATTATGGGTGCCAAGGGAAGAGCTAGGTTTGTGGAATCAAATTTGTCTCTTTGTCCAACTCTTTTTTTGAATGATTCTAGTGGAAAGGGGATGGGTGAATGAAGCAAGTGTTTGTTTGTAAACATCCACAAGACCAATGGGCTCTTGAAAGGAAGCCAAGGAGAGTTCTAATCCCTTGAAGTCTTTATTTTGTAGTTTGAATAGAAGTAAAAAGAAGAGTAGAACATTGGTTGTTAATGTCGTGATACAAATCTTGATGCAACTACTTCTACAATGTTGATGTTGGTACTATGAACCAAATATAAAGGGTTTCTTGTTTAGGTTATCCCCTCCTCTTTTGGTGATAGTACCATTGACATCATGAGCACCTAGGAAAAGGTAGTTTGTCAAGCAACTCGAGTGAGACAAATTTCATCAAGTAGAAATCTCCCAAGGAGAAAACTTTGTAAAAGTGGTCCCATTATCCACCATAGAGGTTTGAACTAAAAAAGAGATGAATGTGGGCAAAGCATGGTTCCTTTTTTCTTTTTCGTTTACATTAGTTGGTGTATCTACAATTATGAACCAATCATGCAAATTAATGCCAAGATTTGGCCTTAATTGGAGATCATTCTAACATATGTTTTTTCTTAAGTAGAACGTGCAACTCATCTGTGCTTTTTCAACTCATATCTGTTGCAAGAGTTTGTTAGTTTGCTCTAGAGGATGTATTCTATTCACACTATCAAAGATCTTTCCAATGAGCTAGTTTAAATTTCAGCTGCAAAACTAATGCACAGCCAAACCACCACCATACCAATTAATACTATCCAATATAATGAAACCAAAGAAGAAGACCTTTAACATAAGTCATCCTAAGCAACTTGGAGTGAAGATTACAATAGACCTAGAGCTTTTTGGGGTGCTTGAACCAGCCAAACTAGAGTTCTCAAGTGGCATCTATGA
>Ga0209208_10011987_pt1 | contig 11047 bp, 6 predicted proteins | sample S1TSphfallax_3_FD_187694 | JGI IMG/M metagenome (GOLD analysis project Ga0209208, IMG submission 187694) | Host-associated microbial communities from peat moss isolated from Minnesota, USA - S1T2_Fd - Sphagnum fallax MG (SPAdes) (version 2) | ecosystem: Host-associated > Plants > Peat moss >... | reverse complement strand
CCCTTGCCAACCCCAACCCCTCCACAGCAAAAACACCATTGCATGCAAGTAGTTCTTTATAGCAACTTGGAGAAATTAAGGTGATTTTATTCGGCATAGTGGAGATTTTGGGTGCCAACTTGCAGCTGCTTTTTACTTTGCAAAGTAACGTAGCCTACTTAACAAAATGTTTGTTTTTTTGAAGATTGGAATTTTTGAATTTTTCATGATCTATTATGATATTGTCACATGAGTATGGAATGAAATTTGGGGAACTTAAAAAGCATGATTTTGATGGTGGCCCAAACCTACTTGAAAGGTAACCTTGAACCTACTTTGATGCCACTTCTTAGAGTGTTGTGCACTACTACTTTACACCTCTTTTGGACACCAATGCCATATGTCTAATTTGGAACTTTTGATGTACATATCCACTTGAATTTGTTTTCAAGTGAACTAGTGGACCCCTATCCCATTGGCCCAACAAGGTCACCCATCCCAATGTTATTATGGTTGAAATGAACTTACCTTCAAAGTTCTTATGGAACCCAATTGTGACAATTTTATTAATTTTTTATAAATAACTTTTAAAAAGAAAATCACTTTAAATTTAAGCACATTTGTTCCATTGGTTCAAAATTTATGAAATGACAAACACAGAGACACCTTATTGAGGGCTTTCCCATGGTACCAATAGCAAAAAGATGGGACCCACGGTTTGAAGGATTACAATGTGATCACATCCAAAAAAAACAAATAAACACCTATCTTAATATATAAATATGCACAAATTTAAAAAGGTAAATTGTCTTTAGTTTTATGGGCCAACTATTTGAAACACATACTTTTTTCTATTGCATTCATTAGAGGAACAATGTAAGGTTTTTCTAGCAAAATATTATTTTTGTAGTTATTATTTGTTATTAAAACCCAATCTTATGTGAACAAAATTTTACATATTTTGTGATTAGGGATTTTATTGTCAATTGATGTCTTGAAATCTCATAGCATCATGTGTGCACATGTTCTTAAAACATCTCTACCCATGCATTGTAAGAGCATGTTTTGGATGTAGAATAGCAAAAACTTGTCAATTGGGTTTTTTAAATGGCTTTGGGACAAAATATTTGCACAAGATATGGTGATTTAGGGTTTTAAATATTTACGCCATCGCTTTTGCCAACTAGTGGTCAATATCATTACAACCATTATGTCATTAACAATATCCCCTTGTACTTTAGATTTTGTCTTCAAAATCATTGAACTATGAATGTAAAAAAGTTATAAATTATAAATGATTTTTACACTTTTTTTTTGGAACTACTTTCAAGGCTTATTGTTGATTTATAGTGGCTTGTGGTTGTTATTATACCTTTTACTATTGATTTGTAACCATGTTATGTTGTCCCTGAAACATTGTATGGATATGTGTATGTTCATTGTTGTCAATTTCTTATGTTGAGAGGATTATTTCAAATGTAATAACATGCGCATCAATTTTTTGTATTTGTTCTTATTCATATGGTTGGATTACATGGATGTCTTATGGTTGTTGATGTGCATGTGCTTTTATTGTAGTCAATATGTCTCCTTAAGTTGAACATGCACTACCTTTTCAACTGCTTTTGTACTTGTACATCTTTTTTCATGTCTTGAAGTACTATAGTTGTATGTGGTTCAAGCTTTGATGTTTTTCCATTAGGTCATGCCCCTTGCTCCTCCAAGTTTTGTTTACTATCTATTATGGATTCTACATTGGAGTTTACCGTGCAAAGTCTCGATAAGCCTCTTTATATGTCTTAATCTTCTTCAAGTATAGCTTTTCATCCATATGATGTTTCGCAAAAATGTTTTTTAGGTATTTTGCAAGCATATCATGCATTGAATTCCACCATTTATCCACCTTTGTTCCTATAGCTCCATTGCCTTCTACTTCATTTGGAGTATGGTATAACACATTTTTAATTAATCATATTCAAGCAACATGTAGCACATTATGATTCGTTCAATGATAATTTGTACAACACATACTTGGTTTGTCAATTGCAATCTATGGCACTAAGTCATAGCCCTTAAGGTACTAAAAGAAAACTCTTTGCTCTAGGTTGTGAAATCCTTGCTTCAAAAAATAAAGTTGACTCTTTATGTTGTTATAATGCTTTTATTTTCATTCCAACAATGGCAATGAACAAGTAAAATAGTAGTCCAAATCTAAAAATAATGGTCAAGAAGTTATATTTAGTGGGTGTTTGCAAATTGTTTACCAACTTTGATAATCAATCATAATACACCTCCATTTGTTCAATCTTCTTTTTGTTTGAGGTTCTTCAATTGCACATACACTTGTTCATCATTCTAAATAACGTGGTACCTTTTATAAAATGCCAAACTCCAATTCTACAAATATGTAATTTTGGTAGTAATTCTAAAAACTACATGAGGGACTACCAAAATTATATAAAAGGATTCACTATATTTTCATCAATAGTTTCACCATTATTTTCATGGCAATTTGAAGACTTTAACATGAATATCTAAATCTTTCTTATATTCATGATAGTTTAATGGTCTTTTGCAAGGCCATGCAATAGGTACTATGGGTGGAGCTACTACCACAACTAAAGTGCTTGAAGGATTATTGGTTGTCTTCATGGGATTGGTGGTAATGCAATATTTGTAAACACTATTGTGGTTGGTGCCATTGACATCAATATTGTAGTTATATTGTGATGAGAAGTTGCCATTGCCAAGCTTGTCAATGTTCCTATGGTCCATGCTATGAATTGTGTGTTAGTCATCAATTTAGTAATTATTCTATAGGTTGTACTATTGATACTCTAATTACCCTTAGTACCCTCCATGGTTTGATGTCTTGTAAATATACTTCCTCGCATCTTTATAGAATGAATCTTTTGTAGTGATTTGGTATTTTTGATTCCCACCATAGTATCAAATACAATGTTAATTACAGTGCTTTCAAGAAGTGAAATCGATACCTTCATGGTAGGTATCACTCCAAGTACAAAAGTATGATGTTACACATGCCTTTTGTGGTTTTTGTTGTTTAAGGAGTCCACACAATAGAATGTAATATTGTGAATCATATAGATTTGCTCCAACATATTTCAATCCCACTAATGTTATAATTAAATGTGTTATGTTAGGATTTGTGTATGGATGAGGTGGCATTTAGGGTATTCTGATGGCATTGGGTGTTTTGCATAACCCCATGTGATCATTATGATACATTTAATCTCTTAAACTTAGATTGTGCATAATGTCATTGAAATTTTCTTATACAAAGGCCTTTGAAATGGTATTCCTATATTGTGTATGGGGTGAAATAAACATGTGACATGGTTTACAAAACCATGTTTAATGAAATCTTCCATGATAGGATAATCATTGATTTGATGTCCTTTTCTATGATAATAATCATTATGCATGATTAGATCTTGGTATCTTATGCACACTATGCCTTTATTCCATGCTTGTTTTTTGAGTAAAATTGCACCTTTGGAATTCCTCATGAGTCTTGGCTCATTACAACTCATTTGATATGTTGTAGGAACACCTTTTGCTATCACAAGTTAAGCTCTAGGCATAAGCATAATCTAAGTACCAAATTTAAAACCCATATTATACTTTTGAAGTCGATGGTTCATAGACTTGTTATTCCATGTTAGTGTTTTGGGTCTCAACTTCTTCAACAATAGGTTTTGTATGATCAATTTCATTGTTGTTCATGGGGTCCTCCCACTCCTTAGGTGGTATTGAGGTGAAGTTGATTGCTAGGCCAAAACTTGTCCTTGTTGTCATTGTGCATTTTGTCTTTGTTCCTTTCTTAAACTCATTCAATTAGATTTTGAATTGTGCAAATTCAAATGTTCATGATTTGTTAAGTCTACTTTTGTTCTTCCTTGCACACATTGCCTCAAAACAATTGGTGTATGTTTTGGTGCATTTCTTTCCCATTTCTTTGGGTTTTTTTTTCCCAATTTTTATTCCCTCATGGATTTACAATATGGGTTGTTAAGTTGCCTTTGTGTGCTCCCAATGAATGTTTCTTTTGAATCATCACTTTTGCTAAGGGCATTGTGTACCTTGTAAATTCCTCTTTAATTCTTGGCAAGTTGTATAACTATGTATGTTACATCCAATCCAACATGAAAATTTGCATCATTGTCTGATGCAAATGTTGATAATCTTGAATTGGTTCAACAACATTAGCATTTCAATTTGTTTCCTAATTTAATTGCGTTTATAAACTTATGATTACCATTTTGGACATGTTTTTTTACTTTCACAATTTTTATAATTGACTTTTTCTTCAAATTCATATCCTTCTGATAATTGCCCCGTCTATAATATAATCCTTAAAAAAATCAATCAATCAAAAACCTACAAAAACTACTCCCCAAGGTATCAAATTTGTGTTTAGAAATAAGAAAATCAACAAGATGTACAATTTCTTTTAATTTATTGTTGAATTCATTCTTGAGGATGTTTGCCAAATGGTAAGTACTATTTTTTATTTTGGAAACAATACCAAAATGTAATTACAAAATTAAATTGTACTTCCAAAAATTACATTGTACAAATTTGATAAATATTACATAAACAACTTGAATTGTGAACATCCAAAAATTAATTCTACGCATACATAGTAAATACATGTGCAAAAATAAAAACATTAAAACTTCTCTATTTCATCATTTTTGAATTCACATACATATTTTAAAGTTCATTTAGTGTGAAATTTTAACGCAATAAGATTAAAAAATACATGAAATTTGATGCATTCTATTAAATGAATTGAATGGTACAAAAGAATGGTATTGGGTAGATGCATGATCGTGTGGCTCACTTTTGTGATGAAACAATGTTTTTTTATTGGGTACCCTTTATTCAAATGTATATGGCAATTAATATATCTTTAAATCTACTAATTGGGTCTTGGATCTAAACTAACAATTTCATTATGAAGAGAATTGTGTGATTATTTGTTGATAAAAAAGTCATTTGTCAATAGTAATGGACTTATGAAGTCAAAAAATATGGATTTGTCATTTGATTAGAACATCACAAAATGGAGAAAATAATATTGATTCATATTCTAGATTTATTATTGGGACTCAATATATGATGTAATACAAGATGATAAATTCATATGAGGAATATTTTCTCTAAAAACCTTAACTGTTTAATAGTTAAAGACTTTTGAATGGTTAAAATTTGACCATATTTTCATAAGTCCATATGAATTGCAATTTTATTTTATTTTATTCAATTCTTTGTCTCATAAACATATGTTTTTGAAAGCTTTACATGGGTCATTATTCATATGGACTTTGTGAGTTTTCATTTTAAAACTTTCAAATTTAAAAAATGACATTAGTTACATTAAATACAAAATTTCACATAGTTTTGGGAAGGTTTGTAAGTGATTGAACATGTATTATTCAAAGATTAAAATAATAACATTTTTTAAGGTAACAACCATGTCCATTTGAATCATTTAAAAAAAATTTGTATGGACTTATAGGGAGTGTAATTTCTATCGATATTGAACCACTTAATCATGCATTCACCCTATTTATAGTGTTTGGGTGTATTTACTAGTATATTAATACTAGTAACCTAACACTTACAATAATATGACCAATAACTAGCTAATAAACTAATTTCAATTTAACTAGTTAATAATATAGTTAGTAACTAATTCAAATATACATTAACAAATAACATAACTACTAAATATTTACTATATTCAAAAGATAAAATGGTAATAATTACCTATACAAGTAAAAACATACAACTACCATAAAAATATGGGTTAACAAACTCTACCAAAGCTTCTCTACAATATACCAAAAACATTTAATGGGAAAATAAGTCATTCAAAAAAATTCCTTCTATAACAAAATTCAAAACATAGGGCCAAATTTCTACTGATGGTTATTAAATACAAATATTTTGTCCTTAACATTTGTTATTAATGTATTTTCACTCTCAAATTTATGGGTGAGGCTTTGAATATGTAAATAAATATTAATGAATGTGAGAAATACAAATGGAAGCCTAGATACCCAATACGAGGGAGGTTACTCTTAGTTTCAATAATGTAAAACATCAATGTACTAGAAGCAAACAATTGATATGTCAATTGCTTGTCCTTTGGTTTTGAGTTTAAAACATAACAACTTTGGTCATAAAAGTTTAACATTGTGTAGAAGGACATTTTGCAATTGTGAACCTTTCGATCCCCACCTATATTGATTATATACCATGTTTATTTGTTTGTTCTCTTGGCACAAACTTCACAAGCATTTTGTTGAAATTCTTATTTGCTTCTATCCATAAGAATTCATGGTCTTTTTTCAAAAGCAAGCTAGACATACCCAACTTTTTAGGTTAGAATTTTAGGGGCATTAGGATTTGTCTCATGTAGTTCTGTTGGTGGGGGATTTTGTATGTTTTCCATTTGGTTTTAATGACCTTCTAAAAGCTTTTCAACCCAAAGTGCATAAGTTTGGACTTTGGACCTTTAAAAGGTGAAACTTTTTGGCTAAAGGTGCATAAGTTTTGGGAAATATTTGGGTTCAATATTATAGGCCACTTGTTTGGAATGACAAACTTCATCCCATTTCTTTATTTAATTAAACACAATGCAGACATGGTCAATTTTTCTTGTCTTTTGGGCCAAATTAAATTTGGTTTATTCTTTGATTTGTAAACTCTTATGTCTTTCATGTTTGGCATCTTACCAATAGTAGCACTACTTGACAATGTTCATTTGAATGTTGTTATGAAGTATCAACAATATTATACTATTGCCAATGTAATGACAAGGTATAGCTATTGATGTGTGAACTTGGCGAGTTTTTGTTTCCCCAAGCTTTTTCAGTCCCACTTGTAAAGTGTGTATTGTGGAATTTGTTATAATCAACTTTCATGATTTTGTTGCCTATTCAAACAACTTTGTTCAATTGTGTTAGGCCAAGGCATGGCATCAATAAGGTGGATGTAACATATCCCATTTGCACTCCAAAACCTAACTTAGGTTGAAAATAGTTTTGGGTTTTGCAACCACCCAAGATAGTTGTACCACATGAATAAACAGAGCACACATTTAAAGAGAGGCCATTAGAGGCTAGAGTGGAAGAGGTTTTCAATTATGTTTGTTCTACAAAGCTTAAGATCAAACGTGTTTTTGGGTCAATTGGTTGTGGTAGGTTGATCACCTTACGTCACAAGAAGTACCAAATCAAACACCTTGTGTGATAAATGATTTGGATTTAATTAAAGCCCATGTTTTCAAAGAGGGGTTAATTTTCTTTAATCATACAAATACCTCATCCCAAAATCATGTTGAATTGATTGAAATTGAATATTGTTAATGATGAATGCACAACAACCATGGGTATTTAACATTCATCGGTGTCATTGTTTTGTTTATATCTTATAGAGGAGTTAATGCAATCACTTGTTTGAGCGTGATTTTGATTGACATTTAGATCTATTTGTGTAAATAATATTTGATTATAATTAGTTTTAGTCCTTGCTATGACCAATTAATTAGCAAGAGATAAAGGCCTAGTAATTAGGGGAGCATATCAACATCCCATTAGCACGGTAAATTCTAAAAAACACATATGCATGTGTATAAATCAATATAAGAAAAAAAAAAAAAAACTTATTGTAAATTCACTTTCATTGTGACCAAAGAATTATTGCACCAACATTTTGAATGGGCTTCAATCAAACTTGCAATTGCAAGGACATTTAATATGAATATCTAGAATATTTTTATGGCATTAAAAAAATCATATGACTCTTGGATTATCAATTTTGCACCATTGGTGTATATACAACCTAGATTTCATAAAAATAAATAAGATTAGGTTTAATTCCCTAATATTCTAATTTCTATGGTAAACTTAACACACCTACCCTATTGTGGGTTTTTGGTGGTCTTTTTTTAGTGCCAAAAAAATATGCATTTTCATATTGAAAATTAGTGAATATCATGTTCAATTTTTTATGTTGATCTTGTAAAATTCCTACATTCAATGGGAGTGAGCCATTGAATATTGTCCTTTCCTCACACACAACCATATATGTTTTGGAGAATTGGAAAATTCCCCATATTTTCTTTGGTTATTCATTGTTTTGTGTGTAATGAATGGGCCAACTAAATTTGACTAAAATTGTTTTGAAAATACATGACTTGCTCTTATACATGTAATCTTTATTTTCTTATTTCCATATTCATTTAATTGGGTTAGTTTTATATTAATTTTAAAGTTTGATTGCCTATTTTACTAATTTATTGCATTTTTTTAAAAGTTTAAACATACACCACTGAGTAGAAAACCACTTAAAGGCTTGAACTCATCATGAGCATAGCTAGGAGTTAGTTGCCAATAATTATATGATATTCCACATCTTTCTACCCAATAGCAAGGCAAATGCAACCAAATTGAAACATAAGATTTGTGTGTTATAGCCAAAAAGGTGAGATACACCTCCCAACATCACAATTTCCATTGTACCTCCCATTTTCATTGCCCAACCATCTATAAAAGCTTCCACTATCTATATAATATAATATAGATTGACCTCAAAATGAGTTAATAGTTGTTAATGTTTTAGAAAATAATATCCCCTTTGACTATTCACAAAGGTAGACTCCACAACAAAATCAAGACTAGTTGCCACCATTTCATGCCCTTCAATTGGCATGAATAAACTCCATGGAATTAATCTTGTACATATAAATGCCTCATGTTATATGGCCTATTGAAGATGAATACATATATTGACCATGACTTTCACATCTGCAGTAAATTGGCTCTTGTTGTGTAGATGTAAGTGAGTTGGGTGACAATGTTTGTCACAAAAAGAAACATCACCCACCACCACAACAACAAAATAACAATGGGCAAAATGGCTTCCTGTCCTTGAGGACAAGAAAGTCAGATTATGAACTAGGGAACCCATGGTAGCACACTGGTTACAGGTGAGTACTAGAGAGGAGAGCTGAGACTCTTCACAGTAACCAGAGCACTCAAGCTGGTTACTGGACACAACCCATGATATGGAAGGGTTGAACTTCTGGTTTATGGGACTCAGAACTTGAAGAGGAGTGTGAGTTATGAACTTGAGCCAACCAGCACCCAACCAGGAGCAACTGAGAACATGCAAAAAGGCATTAGGGAGGTATGTCAAAAGGCAAGAAGATACATGATATAACTAAGGAGCTCTGGTCCAATGAGGTGTGCTGCCACATTAGCAAAGACCTCCCTACAATATAGGTTACAATGATAGCCCAGATTCCACAAGTTTATGACAGATTTTGAATGGACTTCACCCCAATTGACAAACTTGTGCTAAGAGACAATCTACCTACCTATTGTTTCCAGGGTCAATGCAGATCCAGAAGTAGGTAAATCTAGTGGCTGGAACTGCAGCATTTTGTGACCTTCCATTTTGGTGGCCACACATGCCTGACATATAGAGTATAGCCCTATAGAGTGTACACATATATGATATATTGCTGCATTCATTTGCACCCACATTATTCCATTTCTTCCCATTACCATTATCATAAAAAATGCATTCAATTTGTCAAAGAGTGAAGCAATCAATTGGTGTATATTGAAACCCCCTAAAACTACAACTAGCCCCACCCACATGTTAAGGTAACATGCCGAATTTAAGTTGTTGGAACTAAGGTCGGTGGCCCCCCATTGAAGAGGGCATAAGCTCTTGACCATACCTCTTGACCAATACCCAATACCTCAAAAATGATGTGGAGTTGAGAGGCTAAAACAACAAAACACTCCAAATTATACGACCAATTGAAGAGGCCATACCACTTGACCAATACTCAATTACTCAAAAATGATGTGGAGTTGAGAGGCTAAAACAACAAAACACTCCAAATTATCCGACCAATTGAAGATGCCATACCACTTGACCAATACCCAATTGCTCAAAAACGATGGGGAGTAGAGAGGCTAAAACAACAAAACATTCCAAATTATCCCTAAAACGAGGAAGGGAGCTTGTCATGTTTGGAACTTTGTGTTCTATTATGCATAACTCAAGAGCCATGTGGGTCTACAAAGAGGAAGGATGGAACTTGGAAACTTGGCATTGTGCATGTATTAGCCGTCCTTAACCAAGTATTGCAAAAAACAAAACTAGCAAACATTCCACAAGAAACAACTCATGTTTATTGTGAGTAAATTTGGCATTGAAAGATTAGACCACATACTTCCTAAGGAACTTGGTGACAATTTGAGGTGCTGACTGGAATTTACTATCAAGGTATAGGTATGAGCGACATGAGAATTCAATATATGTCATGATATATGGAGTTCACTTCAACACTTTCACTTGTGCAATATGCACCTCTAAAGCTCCAACTAATTATAATTATCACAGGTTTATAAAGGATGACCATTTTCCTTAGTTAATCTTAACTATATTACCAATAAAATGACACCACCTTAAGCCATGTGTATTCCAAAATTCTTTAAAATTTGGTCAATCTTTTTAAATTCTCAACAACAAGGAAGACGACAAATGATCTTTTTTAGAATTCTTGAGCCCAATGCCAATATTTTCCATTCTGTACCATATTGATCTTGGGGAACTACCCCAACCTAACCCTAGTCAAAATCAAGTTGCACAATGGAACAAAAGGACTTCAAGCTTAGAAGTAGACTACCCAACATCCAAGACATTTTGCATCAGCTCCCCCCATAATGGACCCCATTAATAAACATAAGCTGGAAATCTAACCACCACCCCTCCTTCCCCTATCATAAGCCACTAACCCATGAGACTTTGGATGCATATACAAAACATATGGAAATAAATTTCATGGGGAGGAGGAGGAGGCCTAGTAGCCAAAATAGAAATGGGGGGGGGGGTCTGATCAAAAGAAAGGAGAAAGGAGTCAGGGTAGGAGTTGACTATACTAGTTCTGGATTTCTCAAAATGAAGAAAGAGATGGGTTTAGCTAAGAAGAGCCAAAATAGAAAGACATGAGTTCAAA
>Ga0209208_10011986_pt1 | contig 11047 bp, 4 predicted proteins | sample S1TSphfallax_3_FD_187694 | JGI IMG/M metagenome (GOLD analysis project Ga0209208, IMG submission 187694) | Host-associated microbial communities from peat moss isolated from Minnesota, USA - S1T2_Fd - Sphagnum fallax MG (SPAdes) (version 2) | ecosystem: Host-associated > Plants > Peat moss >... | reverse complement strand
AATGCACAAAAAACATTTAATGGCTTTCATATTGTAAAAATAACAAAAAAATCTCAATTGTATTTTACATACATGTTTACAAATAAAGTTGTTATGTTCCAATCCATGCCCTTTTATAGTATTGAGAAGCCATTGCTTTATGTTACAATCAACAAATGTAATAAGTTGTTATTGGTCAGGTGCTTCCACCATTGATGTGGATTACTATTCAAATTATTGTTGACGACCTTTCTTTTATTGTTAATGCATGTATTTTTAACCAATCCCATGGACTATATTGGTTATTGAATGACTCATTACATACAACAATTATTATGACCCTAAAGGTTTAAGGTGAAATTAAAACACTTGTGTTATATCGGACAACAAAATTTATGATGGTGTGGGTGGGTATGACATTGAGTTAGGTGAACTTGTTGCAAATATCAAGATTCAAAAAACATTTGATATCTCTCTCTGATCTTTTTTGTCCTCCTTGTGTAAATTTGAGCCCAAAAATTCTCATGTAACATGTGTTTCATGTTGAACTTTTTAATAATACAAAAAATTGCACTTCATTTCATTTTTATTAATCACAACGAAGGCATTTTGGTGGAAAATGAGCATGAATAGGAAAAATTGTGCCCAATGTTGCTAAAAGGGCTATGAATAACTAAATCATGTTTTAACTAATTTAGGTGAATAATTCACAAATGCTTCAAATTGTGTTACCAATTGTTCAAACATATTTTAAATGATAAGTTTTAATAATGAGTTGGTGAAAGAGTGTGCCAATTGGGAGTTATCGTCATTGAAATGACATTAGGTTGATATGAAAGACATCATTGCATAAGCATTGTTGGTTTTTAGATTAAAATATAATATATAAATTTTCACTTACTAATATCCTTACAAATTTGTACATCCTTGGAGGTTGCAAACTAATAATCTTGATAGACTAATTTTTGTGAACAAAAATTGGCCTAATGGTCTTAAGTTTGGTTGTAATGCTTCAAAAAACATGGCAAATGTGTTTGAACTTGAAGCAAAGTGAACAAAAGAATTGGATAAAATTTGAATGTGAAGAAGTTTATGATGTACATGATTGATAAGGGATATGTTTTGGGTATCAAATGCACCATATTTTACCCTACTAAAAACTACATCATGTGCTTGAATTTCTACGCTTGTATTCAATTTTGCTCGTGCATTAGAAGAAAATTATGAATTTATGATTACTTTTACAACTATTTTTTAGTTGCATGAAACATTTGCAACTAAAAATACTCATATAATTGCTTAGGACAAATCACAAGCTATAGTTGACAACTAAACATGTAAACAACATGATGTCATCAACGTCATCAACATGTTGTTGCATGAATGTTTAGAAATACAATATCATCCATTAGTAGAGGATGTCATAAGTGGGAGTTGAACCCCTCACCTCCACATCCATAAACCAAGTCTTTCACCAACTATTTACATTGTAAAATAATTTGTCAACACATTTACATAAACATGTTTACTTAAATTTTACCCACCCACCCATTTAGGTCCCTACCATACCCACCCACCTAATTCCTTGCCCTAACCACCTACCCTAGACCTACTAGTATGTCCTTGCTCTAGACCTACTGGTAGGTCCCCACCTTAAGTAGGCCTACCTACCTATTTAGGACCTTCCCTTCCCACCTACCTACCTAGTTTGATTACATTCCCTATCTACCTTGGTCTCCATATGCCATAATGTATATGATACTATCGTATACAATAACTCCACATCATATTTTTTGCTAAAAGGTGGTCATATGTGCAATTACAAGGATTTAAAAGGTTTACTAGGATGAGAACAAGGAATTTGTATCATTCATATGGTAGGAGGCATCCACCATTAGTAGCAATTAATTGCATACACAATTGATGAACACAAAAAGCATGACATGACAAAAATGTAATTACAAAAAGCTACATTATAGTTGCAAACAACAATTAGTTGCATGTAGTTGCAAATGACAACGTTTTTTCTCTAGTGATCTTGGTTATTTATTTTATTGTTGTTTGAAATGAGCTTGAATATATTTCCATGTCTTCCATTTACGTGTTATTTATTTATTTCAAATATGCTTGAGAAAATGATGGAAATGAAAAGACAACTTGGTTATGTGGTTGTGTTGTGGATGAATCTACTACTAGGAAATGATTCAATGCAAAATACAAAGTTTGAGTTAAATATGAAAATAAATTTTCATATGAAATAGTCATATTTGAGTTTGTAAATATGTGTTCCTTGTGTTGTCATGGTGTGGAGTTTGCATTATGTTGATGTTAATTTGGTTAGTATCACAATGAGAATTTTCTTAATGTTAATCATGTTAGTAGTCATGATAAAATCATGTTCTTGTTAATTTAAGGTTGTTGTCTTAAGGGGAGTTGACATCGTCAATTATTGTTAATTGCATGATGTTGGGTTTAGGGATAAGTTCACATGGTGAGGGCTTAACAAAAAGGTCTAATGCTTGTGTCAAAGAAACTAACACATTAGGTTAATGCACATTACACATTTTGTAACTATTATTTATATTGGTTGTTCATTGAAGTTTAACAAGGTCATGCAATTTCGAGCAAGGTGGGCTTACACAAGGCTATTGACATAGTGGGTTTACAAGGTTATATTTTCAAGCATTTGCAACATGCATTCTAGATATGTGATATTAGGTTTGTATTAATGATTCACCTAAAAACCTAAATCAATGAGGACTTATGATTGATTTAGGATCTCAACAAACTAGCAGCATTAATACCTTGGTAGTGTCAAACAATGACTTTTTGACATCAATATGTCTTTTTGGAATTGCTACATTTCAATGGTCCATTGAATGGGTAACCTATTAAAAATCGAATGTTGCCTTGGATTTTTGGAGTTGCTCAACTTCAATCATTTTAATGGAGATCTATTTAAACTATGTTGATTGTCAACTCATATATGTGGAGTTACTCAACTTTAGTAAAATAAAATTATAATTTACATTATGTTCAACATTAGTTTTTTTTTAAAAACTTACTAATTGACTTCAATCTTTTCAATAAAAGACTTAATTGCATTTTGTTGAGTGTCTTAGTTGTTTTTGTAAAATTATTCAAGTACAATAAACTCATTAAAATTTCAATTTTATTCAATTTTAGCTTGTTTATTTGAAGTTGTTAAACTTCAATTCTTTCAATGTAATGCATAATTAAAAGTTGTTTGAATGTTAGACTATCTTTTTAAAGTTGCTCACTTTCATTCTTGTCAAACCCAAACTTAGGTTGAATATGAATTGATGTTTTGGCAATTGTTCAACTTTAATCAAGGAATGCAAAACCTAATCTCATTATGACAATTGTTTCAACTTATGCCTATGTTATGAAGATGTACACATTGACAGGTTGGGTGGAGAGCCAAGTACTTTAGTGCAATGCACACAACATACAGGTGGGAGCTTGGATCACTGAATTAGTCACGTTACAACTAGTGTAACCGGTTGGTGCTAGATTTGCAGCGGGAGTCCCAACCAACTAGGAGGTTGGGGCCCCACCCCCTCCAGGTTTTCCCCACATAATGTTGAGTGTAAAAAAGGTGAAGGATAATATGTGGCAGGCTTTCATTGAAAAGTTTTTTACCAATTGCGAGATTAGGACTAGTGTGTTCACAAGATACTTGCGCTTCAAGGGTATGTTGTATGAGAGCGAAAGCTATTTGTGTGACACCAAATGTGTTTAGCTGTGGAAAGCTCTAGCAGCTTGAAGTAGTGTTAGGTGTGTGGAAGGGCATACCATATGCAGAGAAGCTTTGTCGGGGCTACAACTTGGGAAAGGTAGAGGATGAAGAATACTTGCTCCTTGTCTATTCAAATACATAGAAAGTTAGGGAATGTTTTTGTTCAACCCTACCCTTCACCCACACTAACACTCTTGTTGAGCTCATGCAAACTATGAACACAATCGCCATGGCCAAGTTTGTGGCATGCTACCAGGACTAGAAGACAATATGTTTTCCATGATCTATCTCTCGTCTAATGGACTTTCTAGTCTCAAACGGACATAAAATTGTAAACAGTAAACAAATTCCTATTCATTAAATACAATTTTCAAAGAGCCTTAAAAAAAAAACCCCATCATATAAAATAGTTTACTTTGAGGTATTGAGATAATAGACCTCATAAGGAATCATCCAAAATGTTATTCGAAAAAACTAGAATTGGATGAGTTTTAAAGAGTGATAATTTAAAAATAAATAAATTGGCTATCCAAGGTTTACATGATTATTTCCTTATTTCACCATGCAAAAATATAATTTTCAAAAAAAAAATCCTCTAAATAAAAAAACCAAAAATCCTTCAAGATATTATTATAACTCTATAATAACAAATATCAAGTTTCAACACAAGCCAATATATATCATCTTTCAAAAATCCTCATATAATAAAAATAGACCTATTATTATTATTACCTAGTAGGGGCCTATAAAAATCCCTTAAGCTACTATAACTCTATAATGAATCTAAACACAATATCCTTGCCTTGCCTTGGTAGTAAGGAACGAATGAATTATTTTATTTTATTTTAAAAAGTAATTTTAATTTTGTCAATAAAATTGCCATAAGGAACATCAACATAACCAACTTATTAGTTCACCAAATATGAGGAATATTAAAATAAATAAATTAATAACACCAAATTTAGATTTCCATGAGAAATAATAAAATTATCAATTTAATAAAAAAAATAACACCAAATTAAATCACCATGAGGTCTATTATATTAATAAAAAATAATCAAAATTTTAAAAAAAGAAGAAATGCTAGTAATACTAGTACTATTTTACTTAATATTTACTACCATTACTACCAACTACTACTATTTTTGTATTTTTAAATTAATTAATACCAATTAGAAGTCATGGGGAGTATTTGGGAACAATAGCAAAAATTAAAGAGGAAATTTATTTATTTATTATTTTATTGAATTATTATTATTATTATTATTATTTAAAAAGGCAATATTATCTTTAGCCTTATCCTCATCCTCGGCTTTGCCGGTCCACACAAACAAGTCCTGTTCTTTTTGTGTTCGTGTTCTTGTTGCGCTCAAAGGAGCGTTTTGCTTTGCTGCATTGCGTCGTTTTTGCTCCGCCATCGCCATCTCTGTACTCCTGCTATAGCAATCGCAGCTACGAAACGGAAGGGAAAATGGCGAGCATTTCTGTGAGCTCATTTGCGTCTTTGGCTGCGCCTGTAACAGCCGCGGTAGCAGCAGCAGCACCGGGGAGCAGCGGCAGTAGCAAGCGTGGAGGGAGCAATAAGATGAGGCAAGTGAGGAGATTGAAGGCGTTTGGGGGTTTGAGGACAGAGAGCGAGAACATGATCGGCCTTGGTGTTTCGCAGTGTAGTACTGAGCAGGCTTTTGCTGCCACAATGCGAGCTCAATGCTTTGCTGGCCGTGTGGTTGCCGGCCGAGCTAGGGGTGGCGCGGCAACCAGTACATGCGATGTTGCGTCCGAGATTTTCACCGTCGTGCCTATCATGAGCGGCCTCGTTCTTATCGGCGTTGCCCTGGGCTTCGTATTGCTGCGTGTGGAAGCGGCGGTCGAAGAATCGGAGTAGGCTGATGAGTTTGAATGTACAACTTATGTAGCGATCTCTTTTCAGCATTGTAAGCATAAATCTGCCTCTCTCTCTCTCTCTCTCTCTCTCTCTCCGGAAAACCTGGAGTACTGTATTTCAAGCCACGTTCGCGGCCATTCATTTTATCCGGTCCACTTGTGTGAATTCGGTTTTCGCTCGACCTTTGTTAGCTGCATAGTGATGCATTGACGTCTTTAGTTTACTACAGAATTGCACCAGAGTGCCAGCCAATAGGGGGTCAAAACCTCTTTGCAAGCTTGAATGGCGTCGTCTGTTAAATCATTGCAGTATGTATTGAATTGTTTAGTTGTGTCACGGGTGAGAAAATGTGCAAACCTCAGTGCTTGCGAGATTCAGAGTTGGATGAGATCTTTCTTCTACTCTCACTGCTTCAGAATCAAAGACAACAGAAGAGTGATTTGTTTACGTGGATGGTTATCCATCTTACAACAAACATACACTGATACATCAAAATCTCACAAAAAATTGTTCTATTTGCTTTTATGGACTTGATCATTTCATCTGATAGACGAAATTTGCTAAGAAAATCTCTTGTGTCCCCAGAATCTATAACCTCAAGAAAGTCCGTATCACCAAACTTCACATCACAGATCTCTTAGTGATGTTTTAGTCTGTTGCTGGTATTCCCAAATGTCATGATCAGTTTGGTCATTCTTTTGAAGGACTACAATTAGTGTTTGAAGTATATCTATCAAAGCAAACCTGAGGATCTCTTAACTTGGGAAGATTTGTGTTTGGAGATGCAGGCAACAACTAACGGGGGCCTCTTGATTCCAAGTGGAGGGGGCTTTGGAATCAAGGAGCCTAAAATTTGTTCTGAAAGTTGTATGTGACAATCTCAAGTGTTGATTGCTCTTTTTCCTCCTCCTCTTTCTTTCTTTCTTTCTTTCTTTCTTGTCTTTTCTCCTCTCCCTTTGTGTTTGATCTTTCTCTGATTGTGTTCCATTTCTTCTTGATCTTTCATTCTGTATCTCTGTTGTTTTTTGGTGGTTTTTGAGCTAAACCAGCATTGTGGATTAGTCTTTCTGGTTGCAGTTAGGTTTTTGGTGACCGAAACCAAGATTGTTGGTTGATGTTTGGCATTGACCTTTACTTACTACTAAGATCAACAACATCAGTGGATAATTATCATACATGTTTTGCTGATGATTTTTGCTGAGCATATGAGCAACTTCAAGCTATTGTTCACAGCACTTTGAAGTGTAACATGACATTATTTGGGGTTTCACAAGTTTGTAACCTTCCCAGTTTTGGTTAGTTCATCTTCATGTGTAGGTCAAGGCACGTGTATGCAAGGGATGTTGTCTCAGGTTTGTTGAGACTGTGTGAAATGGGGCAGTATCTGGAGATGTCCCCAGAGGGATCTAAAAATGCAACCGTGAATTGTCAATCACAAGGAAATGAGATAAGCCAATGACAAACTTCAATTGACTAGTGACATATTTGCCCAAAATCTAGAGCATGAAATGACCCTTTGAACCATCGATAAAGAAGGAATGGTAATGACAATTGGCCAAACTATTTGATCAATGTAGTGTGCACAAAGGACCGAGGTTTTCTGTTTCAAATGTTTGAATGAATTCAGCTGTGGTTTTTGAACACTTTGATGGTCATGGTTTTGGAGCAATGGGCAAAACAAATATTTGCACAACTATGCAAATCGATTGCAAATGGTGTGAAAGAAGTCACAATTGGGCATATTGCAACCATTTGTCAACAACATTAATGCACAATGGATTTAAAGATTATTTATTTAAACTGAAATTTTCCATGCCCATTATTGGTGGTTGTTACTTGGATTAACAATGTTTAAATGATTCTTCGCCAAATTCAAAATTCAAAAATCATGGATAAAATCATTTCCTCTTGTCTCCATTGGGTCAATGACAAGACTATCATTTTAGGACCTAAAAGGGATTCATGTTGAAGCTTGAGCGATGAAAGAATAATGATTGGCTTTTGCACTAAAAAGTCCCCTTGCAAAATTACTTTGGCAAGTCCAAACTTTATGTTATTGCCAAGGTTCCATAGGTGTGTGAAGACAATTCCTAGTTGTGAAGGGTGAGAAGTGAGAGAAGGTGATAATTAAGCTTGTGGAGATCTTGGTGCAACGTTATTAAACACATTAAATCCATTTGAAAAGTTGATGTTTGGGAACAAAGCTTTCACATTCCAAAGCTAAACCTTAACAAGTTACACTTTAAACAAAATTCCACAATCTTGTGGGTATGTGCAACAATGGCTTTAAAAAAAACCTCAATATGCAACAAGATCCCTAACGTGGTATTGCTTACCTCAAAAAGACATTACAACCTTTGGACGATTTTAGATCACATAGAAAAACCTTAACAAGATGCCATAAGCTTTACAAGGCCTTGGCACATTATAGCCTTGGCAAGGTCTTTTAATGCACTTTTTGTAAATCCTTGGCACAATCCCAAGAAAATTGCAAAGTTTACCATAAAGTTAATGACTCATTTTGTCTATTTGTATGAAATGTGTTGTTAGGCTTTTAAAGTCATGTCAAGCTTCTCAATTGGACATTATTTTCCCCTCCAAAACATATTCCAAGTGTTCATGACACATTGGGACATTTTAGTCCTCAACTTTCAAAGGGTTGTAAAGGTTTTTAAATCTATCTTTAGGATTTTATACTAGTGGTTTCATAGCCTTACAAATGGATCAAAGATCATTCAATTCCAAAGAAAATTTGATTCTTCACATTTGATTCTAAACGTTCCATATTCATGGAGTAAAGTGCAAACTCTAAAACATCCAATGTGCAAGGTGGGAATTCATGTTTGGGTCATGGGAATGTGTCCCTTTGATTCTTGAACAATCTCACTCAAGTTTCTAGGTAAATGTTGCATTTTCTTAACCTTCATTTTGTTTTGGACTTGCATTCAACCAAATTCATCACTAAGCTTTCATCTTGGATGTTACAAACAATGTACACATAATTAATTATCAAGAATAATGGTCATTAATAACAATGTACATCACATGGCTAATTGTTAAATGATTGTGCAAAACAATAAATGTTTAATTGTGTAATGTCTAATCACCATTAAAAGCAATATTCCTAGATTTCTCCCTTTTATTTAGACATGGTGTACAAGGTTTCCTTTAATCGGTTTTCATACAATAAATGGCATTTGTGTAAAGGGTTAAATCTTGGGAGTAAAAAAAGTAATCCCAAAATTCATCAATTTTTGGGACTTTTGCAATCACAAGCTCAAAAAATGCTTTGGGCGTAGAGATTAAAATGAATGGTTGTAGTTGTCATTGATTTTTTAGACTCGTACCATTGCAAGTCCAAAAATAAAAACAATACACAAAGAATGACCTTGTGACTAGAAAAGAATAGTCACAAGTTGCATCATTTTCATGGACTTAGGCATGATATACGTAATATCAACTTTGAGATTGAAAGTAATAGGTTTAAAGTTTGAGATTGAAAATAATAGGATTTTCAAAAAGGGGTGAAATTTGAACATATGGTGTAAATGTAAAAGGTGAAAAACCTTATGACAAAGATGAATACTCCCCATATTCATTGACTTTTTGGACTTAGATTGTTGCAAGTCCATGAATTTACCTTTGGTGTGAAGATGAGGGCAAAGAAACTAAAATGAATATGTATTGCTTTTTTCGACTTGCATTGTCACAAGTCCAAAAAAGTGGGCATGGTGTTCAAGTTTAGGGCCTTCAGAATTAAAGGAATAGTCCCAAACTTTCCCAATTTTGAGGACATGCATTTTTGCAACTCCTCAAATTGGACATTTTGTACAAGGTCAAGGACCTTGAATCTTCACTATTGAAAATAATTTTTACAACCTTTTCATTTTATTTCAACTTGGGTTATATGGGTCTCCTAAAAGGCTAAATTTTAATTCTTGTGAAAAAAAATTCAAAGATGACACATAATATGCAAGTATTTTCAAGGTTCGAACAATTTGGATTTTTTTTTTTCTTAATATGTAAAACATAAGAGGTCCGGTTGATTTGTAATCAAGCCATTTCAACGTTAGGAAGTTTGGAAGATGGTGATTGGAAATTTCTATTGTAAAATATAACCTCTAGCCATCATTAATTGTTAGGTTTAGGGTCTATTTTTGTTTAATATCTTATGATAAAACCCTGGGACACAATTGTTTTTCAAATTAGAGAAACTTATGCAATGGCTTTGGCAAAAACCCCAAATTATAAATTGAAAAAGATTGCAAATAAAACCTAACTTCTTCTAATTTGCCAACAACCTTAAGAAAACCCAAATTGTCATAATTGATGTTTTTTGGTTGCAAGCATGAATCTTGAAATTCAAAATGCAATGTATGGTTTCAGCTACCTCCTAGTATGGAAGTTTGAATATATTACTTAACTGCTTAATGGTTTTTTTTGTACAAGGTCGAGTTTTCCACTGAGTTGGTTTTTTGAACCTTCTAACCACAACTTTTGTTCCAAGGCCCATTTGATAATATTTGATGTAGATGCCCATGTAAATAGAACCCTTGTTTTTGTTTCCCCAATGAATGCATTTGGTTGTGTTGATAATGTGGCTCTTTGGCAAGTAGCAACAGTTCCTACCACAAACCATTTCCTTGAAAAGCAAGATTATGCAAATGAACCACAAGGGCAACCCATCTTCCCTTATAGTCACACAACATATGAACAACCCATATGTTGGGAAATCATGTATGTTGAAGATAGATATTGATCTTAACTTGAATCTTTCCCCCAAAATTACATCAAAATCATGGACACTTACCCATAACATATAATTATTCAATAAGTGGTTATTTCAACACTTATTACTCATTAATAAATGGCTACAAATACACATTGACATTCCTAGATGTTATAAATTCCTTCCTAAAAATTATTAAGATTAATATAAAAAAATATTGCTTCATTACCAACCATAGAGGCACATTGTAATTTAACAATATCATTGGCCATGTGGAGTGACAAGAATTTAGGTCCCTAGATGTGTTGACCCCATTGAATGCCAACTTGAATTATACATTTTGTGCATTAGTGGCAAACTCTAATTATTTTTCATTGATATGTTTCCAACTTTTACAATCTATCACATTTTTTAATAATCCATCTATGCTAGTTTCATTTTTGTGTCAAATCAAGAGTTTTGCCAAGGATTTGTACATATACAAAGGAAGTGTTTTAGGACCTTCTATTAAAACCATGCGGTCTTATATTTTGGGCAAGAATGTGAAACCTTTGAGGTGTCTCAAAAGAGGACACACCCGTAATTTGTACATGCATGGATTGAATCATAGTTCAATCCCAACACCTTAATGCGCATAAGGGCTTTACAGACAATTGTTAACATCTTATTGTCCTTTGTTAACAACTCCTTTTGT
>Ga0209208_10011984_pt1 | contig 11047 bp, 5 predicted proteins | sample S1TSphfallax_3_FD_187694 | JGI IMG/M metagenome (GOLD analysis project Ga0209208, IMG submission 187694) | Host-associated microbial communities from peat moss isolated from Minnesota, USA - S1T2_Fd - Sphagnum fallax MG (SPAdes) (version 2) | ecosystem: Host-associated > Plants > Peat moss >... | reverse complement strand
TATGTTTGTCTCCTTACAAAAACAATCAGTGGCTTGACGCTCTAGTCATATCCTTCCTGAAACATCACAAAGATACAATCAAAGCGACAAATGCAGGCAGAAAGTAGTCACCGAGTGCGTGTTTGCTGTCTTTTCTCCCGCCGCTTTTTTTCTTGCTTGATTGCTTTCTTTGACGATGCAGAGGAATGTACGTACTTGAAGAAGAAGATGCTTCTAATATTTAAAATGGCGGAGGGCATGCAAAATGGACAATAGAGATACCTGTGCCTTTTTCTTCTTATTCTTCTTGTTTCTTCTTGTTCTTCCGTTCGGTCAATTGTGATGATACAAAATGATACATCATACGAGGCGTAAGAGAATCGAGATCTGTGCGGGGCGAGAACAAATTTACAAATCATGCATACAAGGTGTAAGATAATCGAGACCTGTGCGGCGAGATAAAAGGTAGCGGGACCAGCCAGCCAGCCAGCCAGAACCGTGACCTGCTACAACAGCTGCTACTACTGCAACGTCGTCCCGTTCCTCCGCCGCCTCCGCCATCACCGCCACAGCGCCTGCTGCCATGACAGAAGAGAATGAAAGAGTGAAAGAAAGGAAGAGAAAATCCCCGCATCATTTCCTCCTCTTGTTCCCCTTTTTCTCACTATAGTTACTTCCACTTACTAACCCCGCACCCCGCCCCATGGTTAGATTGGGGAACTGGAACCCAATGGAAAAGTGTTTTGTTTTCACCTACCATCCATCATTCACTACTTATATTCATATAAATAATTTCAAATTATAAATTTGGTTATACATATACCAAAGCAATGTGTGGAATTCACAATTTGTTAAATACCTATATCATTATGGTAGTAAATTTTTAATTTTTTTTAATATCATTATTATATTAGTATATGATGAACCATATCTTTATCTAAATCCACTATTACAAAATGTAAGTGTAGTTCACTGGTCCCCATTCAGGTGACTACTAAATTCAATCAAAATCTAGTGAAATCAGTTGGTGTACAAGAACACATCAAATTTTGAAATCACTTGGCGTATAAGAACACATTTTGTGTAATGATTTTCTATGATTTAAAAAAATGTAATTGTAATATTGTTGGTCATATAAAATCATGTACACATAATCACACACATGCATTACATTTGCATTTCCATTTCTATTTTACCCTCAAATGAGGTAATGTAATTATCTATTATTTTTGCATATTTTCAAGATAGTAGTTAATGTCAACAATAAGTAAATAATTAATCATACAAATGTTTTCTCATGTTTCAATTAATTGTTTTTTTTCCTTGCCATTTTTTTTCATGATTGTTGTATTTTCATGTAAATGATGTTGCCAAATGGTCCTTGTCTCTTGGCCCCTTGTTCTTGTCACATGCTATCATCAACTTGCCACTTGTGCTTTGTTCTAGAATGCGTTTTAGACATTTGCCATTGGAGCACCACATTGTTTAACACCTTATCATCATGCTTGTCACTTTTGAAGGCATTGCTTGTGCTTTTGTATGTATTACATTTTCAAATGTGACATCAATATATTAAGGAAAGTTGTTTGGTTGTTTTGTTTGTGACATCAAGATCTTTCAAATCATGACACTCTTCATACCAAGTTGGAAAGTCCTCAATAAGTATAGGTGCATAAGGTGGTTTTGTAGTGTTTAGAGTATACAATGCAAGAATAATTAAATATTGAACAATTTTATCATTGAAAAATCAATAAAATCAAAACTAATGTTTTAAAAGGAAATTGGGTTGTGCTTTTGGTATTGTTAAAGTGTTATACATGAGTAGGATTTTGTGGAGGTGATTTTCTAGTTTTTAGACGTGAGGTGCAAGAAATATTGAATTTTGACTCATCTTTGTCATTGAAAATACAATAGCACTTCAAATTCAATTAATTAGGCAAGGAGTTCATAATGGGGCCCACAACGTCCCATGCCACATTCAATATATATATTAAAGAAGATTGTTTATTTGTTTGACATGTTGATCTCCCGCCCCCGCCCCCCAAGCTCTTTGTATATTGGAAAGCTATCAATGCTTAAGGTTGCACCAAGGTGATTTTTAATGTTAAGAATTTATAATGTAAGAATTGTTGAATATTGAACAATCTTGTCATGAAAATTCAATAAAATTAAAACTACAAATTTGAGGGAAATTGGGACATGTTCATATTGTTGGAAAGTGTTTAATGAATAGGATTTTATGGAAGTGATTTCATAATTTATATACCTATGCCATAGGAGATATTGAATTCTGAATCATTTTTGTCATAAAAAATTCCATAAAATTTTGAGTAGGTTATCATAATTTCATTTATTTTATTACAACCCAAAAATGCATTTATAAAATAATCATGGGTGAAATTTAATCAAACCTCACAAGGTTAGAATTATCATACAACTTTTTCCAAATCACTTAAAGCAAATTGATAACATGTTTTATCAACTAGGTTATCATCATAGAAGACAACAAAACAAACATAACATTAACATATATATTGTTATATAATTACAAATTTACATGGATTTTTTTATTTTATTGGGCTTCCCATAATACATATTGAGAGGTCTCAAATCCAATATAACATTATCCATGGATTTGTTCTTGTTAGGTTAACCATAAATTAACATGATTTTGAGAACACAAGATCTTATAGTCCAACCATACCTAATGATAGGTAGCCTACATGTAGAACCCTTGACATTAGCCTAAAGATGTTATATATGTTTTTGTGTTTTATGTTAACATTGAAAATTATAAATGTTAATAAAGATTCAAAGTTAAATCTTGTTCACGTCCCTCCTATCTCAATATTATGCAATTTTTTATAACATCATTGACATTTCAATTCCTTCCATTCACCCTAGATTTAATGGTAGCTAGTTATTTGTTATCATATCATGTGCATTCATGTTTTGCATGTTTTTCTTGGTTTTTCACATTTGTATATAATTGCTTTCTATCTATAATTCACTCATTTATTTTATTCAATTTGTAGTTAATTTCAATTGATGCAGTTTCACAATTCTTACATCAATCTATCATATAGAATTTATTTTGCTCCTAATAAAATCAATCAATATGTCTATTCATCTAGGAGTTCCTTTCATTATAACAACCTTAGTTGAGAATAATGAAAGTTGAAAAAAAAGTGTAAATATTTTTGTTAAATTGTTGATTTGTTTTTTAGATTTAGTCTTTGAAAGTCATGAGCTCTTTTCCAATGCAATAATTGAAGGGGGTGACAAGACCAAACTATTTGTTGGAATGGCATTGGACATAATTGAACCCTTCACCTTTTTACTCACACACCAATTCCTTGACCATCCAATCCACCCCTTTCAACTTGTGACAAATATTGTCATCATATAATATAATTAGTATTTCAAAATGTGTTAACTATTAGTTGATTTTTAAAATTTTAATATTTTGATTAAAGTGGGTCACATTTACATGTTTCTAAATTATATATATATAGGACTTGGAGTTTTCAATATTGTTTTGGTCCATTTTGGAAAGATAAACTTTCATTTTTAAATTTATTTTCTTGATTCAAATTATGTCAATATGATAAATCCTCAAAATACTTTAATCATGTGGTTTCAAGAATAATAGAAGTGAATGACTTTAGTCATGTGGTCCCAATGATGTTAAAGGAGGGTGACTATGCACAATCAAACGATGCACATGCGATTCACAACTAGGATATGCAAAAGGAATGTTACATTACAAAATCAACTAAATATCAACATTCATTGGTTGTTATGATTAATATAACCTACACATTATATTTGTTTTATTAGTTCATCACATAGGAGTGTACATTCAGCTTCGTATGGTTAAAAATTAATCATATTGTTAATGTTAAAAACTTCTTTAAAGTGTATTGAAACATAGCTTGAAAAACCATGTCCCACTACTTAGTTTTATTGAAAAGGAATAACAATATTTCTTAAATTGATTCATATTTAAACCAAAAATCTAATAAAATATGTTATATAGGATGACATAAAGCTTTTGTGTTATAAAACATCATATTTCATGGAAATTATGTTAGAATCTTCAATAAAAAAATAAAAATATTATAATAAAATGGATAGTTATATGAATTTATATTAATAATTAGATTAAATTCCAAAGGTTTAAATGGGACACACATTAGAAACATAAGTGTTCACAATATATTCATATCCATGGCAACCATTGGATATTAGCCTTAAATGATCCACATGTAGGTCCCAACTAATGTATCATATTTGACTCCAATAAACCATTCAAAGCACATTTTTGGGTTTAGAAATATATACTTACAAAATTACACTACTTCATTTCATCTTCCTCATTAACTTACATTTGAGCCCTTATTCTACAAAATATGATACTTCTTAATGTGATCTTTTTGTTATTGTTTGTGTAGTCAATATAAATTTTAATTTCTAACTTGAATATTCAAAATATATGGGATCACAAATGATAGCCCATACTAAGGAATGTCTATCAAATCATTTTTCATACCATACCTAAAACAATTAACTTACTTTGTATTAAAATTACAAATTATTTTCCCATCTTTCATCCAACATTATTTTTGTAGCCTTTTTAAAATATAGAAGTAAATATTTCAATATCCAAACTTTCTTGCAATTAAAAAATTGTGTAAAACCTTTAATTCATAAAAATCAATCACCTTCAATGTAATTAATTAAATATTCAAATTTGATAGATGAAGTGTATGAGATGAAATTTTAAATAGAAAAAAAAAGTAAATCTCATTTCATTTTTTGGCCCTTGAATGTTGTGAAATTAGTTATTGTACTTGGGTTGGTTTCTTTTGAAGACTTGTAGGGCAGGAGGCTTTGACTAGAAAATATTTAAATTACATTTAATTTCAACCATATAATTTTTGTAAAAAACTATTTGGCACTTTAATTATTTATGGCTTTCAATATTTAATGATAATTTCGTTCACTACTTTATTTATTGATGTCTTCATTGAACAAAGATTAATTTTTTATAATGTATATGTGTAGTAGAATAGATGTGATGATTTGAGGGTTAAAGGTTTAGAGTATGTTGAAAATGATTTTGAATATTTGCATAAGTTTAAATAAAATGTAATTGAGTATCAATCAACTCATTATATTGTATATATTCTAATAAGAATTTTAGCAATGCCAAAGCAATATATTACTTATAATTATAACACCATTATCATTTAGTATTGCATAGTGTAGCAAAGCCTTAGAATTACTTGTAAAAATGTTGAAAATTTCCCCAATTTTTATTCTTTTTTTTATTTTTGTGAAAAAGGAGTATTTTAAAATATTCGGGAATAAATTTTCTTTCAACATGAAATCTTTAAATTTAATTAATTATTTGACAAACATGTGTTGAAGTTGCCTATGCACTTCATTATATAGTATACAAGGCCGGCTTTAGCACATGTTTGTCAAAACATTTATTAATTAATTAATTTTGAAGATTCCATTTAGGAAAAAAGAATATTCTCCAAATAATTCAAAATATCTTTCCATTTTCCTTTGCCAAAAAATGTTCTCCTTCACTAAACCCTAAACCTAACAATTTTTAATTTCATTGATTCTCATAAAAATTACAACTCCCGATTTTTAGTGACACTTCCCATAAGCCGATTTTTGAAATGAAGGAAAAAAATCCAGAATTTTTGTTTAATTACTTAATTTATTGTGAAATTTTAATTAAATAATTAAAAAAGCCCCCTTTTGTAGAAGAGTTTGAAATTTCTTCCTTAAACCCAAAGTACATTCCTGAAATTGTAAGGCCGGACTCAATTATCTCCTCATCCTAGGCCCCTTCTTTTGGGATTGCTTCGACCATGGGTTTTTATTATGTCAACCATGGGTATATTAACATTCAAAGTTTTCCATTGGGTTAGGGCATGGGTATACACAATTTTATTTTGGTAGATGGATAAGGTGTCTAGGTACCCCTCATGATATACCATTTTTGGGGGATAAAAAAATGAATTGGGGGATATGTATTTTTATTTTTTTAATTTAAAAATGAAAGAAAATGTCCACATTTTGGAATTTTAAAAACAATTCTCCAAGGTCAAAATACAACCTAAAAAAATAAGAATATTTATTTTATGCATCATTGATTAAAATAAACATGCTTATGAATGAACACTTAATGCATTAGAAGACGATGATATCATCGTTTACGCTTGATTGGTGATGAAGTTTAAAACTAATATATAACTTATCTTTGGGCATTTTAATAAGCTTTTGAATAATTTAATATTGTTAAATTACATGAAAATTTTGGCCTTCTAAAACAAGGGGGGTTTCCATTTGAAATAAATCCTTTTCACACAACTATCACTTTTAGCATACATTATTACAAAATGCGTCGTAGTTCATTCTAGGTTTCATTAGATTTTGAGTGAATTTGAACATTTTTACCTATTAAAATTGTTTAACCCTCTAGTGAATAGGGACCAATTGCTATGGACAATGAATTGTTTCACTAGTACATAATGAAACAAGGTTACTTTCAAATGAAATATAAATTTATCAAACCATTCATTTGCTAATTAACTCATGAACTAACCAGCATGGAAATCAATTAAAATTTAATTATTTAATATATAATATTATTAATAATTTCAGTTTTTAAATCTATGATTTATTGAAACATTTCAGTATTTAGGCTAAATTAAAAACCTAGTTTAAGTAGGTAGGCCACATAATCAACCTAGGCCCTTATTCCAAGAATTCAATAAAAAATTATTCGGTCAACATACCATTGTTGACCATACACAACATCACTCATGAGATTTAATCCCTTGACATTTTGGAATGGAGGCAAACATTTTTACTATCAAGTTATCCCACTTGTTGTGCTAATATGTTACATTACATTCTATTTATCAAATATTTCATTTTAAACATTATAAAAACATAAAATTTGAAAATTCATGTCTTATTAAGATTTTATTCAAATGAAATGATTATAGTTAACATTTTTTAAAAATTCAATCATGTACATAATTACATTTATTTCCTTTTGAAAGTTTAAAATCATTTGAACAAAAAAAATGTTGAATATCATTATTCAATAACATTTTAATGACCATTTTTTAGAATTTTTTTTTAATAAATGGATAAGATTTTTGTTAATATAATAATACCTATGATAAGCTACTTTCAATTATTATATGAATTCTTTTATTAATTTAAATTATTTCACCCTACATTATTTTTGGTTATTTTTTGTTATTTCACCCTAGGCTACTTTTGGTTATTATAAGTTACTAGCTATTAGTGGCTATTTATGGCTATTGGTGGTTATTATATTAATGGATATTGATGTTTATTAATGGCTATTATATTATTGGCTATTGATGACTATTTTATTGGTGGATATTGGTGCTTATTAATGGGCATTATATTAGTCGTTATTGGTAATTATTATATTAATGGTTATTGGTGGATATTTTGTTATTGCATATTGGTGGTTATTAATGGTTATTATATTAGTGGTTATTGGTGGATATTTTGTTATTGCATATTGGTGGTTATTAATGGTTATTATATTCATGGTTATTGGTGAATATTTTATTGTGGATATTGGTGCTTATTAATGATTATTATATTAATAACTATTACTGAATATTTTATTGATGGATATTGATGGTTATTAATGTTATTATATTAGTGATTATTGGTGGTTATTATATTAATGTCTATTGGTGGTTATTTTATTGGTGATTATTATATTATAAATTATTGTTGGATATTTTATGTTATAATATCATAGGCTATTGGTAGTTATTATATTGTAGGGTATTTCAAATTATTTTAAGTTATTATAGTAAGGATTAAATAATTTATAATAACATAAAGTAAAATGACCTTGAATAATTTAAAATATAAATTGAAATAAAATATTGTTTTAAAATAAAATAACCTAAAATATAGCCTAAAATTAGTTGAATGATTTAATTTAGAATAACTAAATTAGCTTAAAATAATATGAGGTATATCATAAAGTAGCATAGATAGAATTTTAAAAAAACATAGAAATAAACCTATTTACTACAGTAAATTATGATACTGAATTATGATAACTAGCAATGAAACATGATGTCTACATAGTGATATTATAATGAAATAACTTTCACCAAGGTGAAATCAATAAAATGCAATAAAATTATTTCACTTTTAAAATCCCATAGTGATTTAGGCTAGTAAATTGCACCCCATTTCTGTAGTAGTGATATGCATTTTTACCACAAGTTAATAACCTTCAAATTTATCCCAAACAATTTTCTTAAAGTTTTCACATGTATAATTTCCAAAAAGGAGATTTTATTCATCCTTACCTAAAAATTTATTTTTTGAAAAATTCCCAAAGTTTTTAATTTTTTGTTTTCCCTTGCGATGGGCCAATCAAATTGGGTAATTGTCAAATCAAAACAAGGAAAATGAGAAGCAACCCCATTTAATTGATAAAACTAACAAACTTTAAAGTTTAAAACATATATATCCTATTTTTTTACCTAAATACCAAAACATATCTAATTATGGGTATGGTATGAATATTTCTTACATATATCAAAAATTACGAATAAGATATTTTTTTAAAAAATTACATACTTTTGAATATGTGCTTCATTAAGGTATGCTGATTTTTAAAAATAAATTAACATAAATATATATATATATTCTATTGTGTATTTGGGTAAAAGATATACCCGCACAACAACGAGGAAAACTTAGGCAAGGGAGTTGGATTGAACAAAAATGGAAACCCAACTCCAAAGACAAGTCCCAACCATTTTTCAACTAAATTAATCAAAAAGTGATGGATCTAATCCATTCATAAAAAATGTGAATATGGGTTTAGTACTCACTTATGACTTCAATATTATTTATTTATTTATTTAATTTCTCATCACTAGGAGGATACTTTGCCTCGTGGAATTTTGAGCCTAGGATCGAGTTCTTCACACTATGGCACACCAATTCTCAAGGGGCTCCATTTCTCATGGGACTTTGCCTCTTCTTGGGACTTATGAAATTAGGCCTTGGGATATTACCTAATGTGAAGCACCCCTTAATGTGAAATTCGAGAGGGAAATAACAAAGGTGTAAAAATACATGAGATATTTGCCATGATGTTTAAATTAATTTTCCTTAGTTTTAAACATACTTGCAATTCAACTTATGTCACACATTTTATATGTAACAATTTGTACTCCTTACCATAAGGTTTAAAATGCAATTAAACCAAAATTGCACGTGAACAAAGTAATTTGAGAGCCATAACAATGAAGTATATCTTCCGAATAAATGGTATTTCAAATCCTTTGCTTTCCTTTCTTTGCCTACTTCTACAACTTCTAAGTCCAAAGGTTTGTACCCTTCTGAGCTAAGTTCTAAAGCTACTAAAGATTTTGTATCCGTTGAAAATCACCTATCTACTATGTCCACAAATATGTGCAACTTATTTTTAAGTTATAGAATTGGATGTGTAGAATTCGATGAATAGATGGATAAAAATGTTAAAGAAGTTGGTAATTAAAAAGTAGATAGGTAAGTTGGTAGGTTATAAGTGTTTAAGTTGTAGGTGGGCGAATAATGAATATATTTAGGGTCAATAATAGGTAGGTAGGTAGGTAGGCTATAGAGGTACCAAGGCTAGGTAAGTAGTTAGGTTAGTTAGGTAGGTGGGGTGGATAGTTAGGTTAAGCAAACTAGGTTTTGTAATGTAATTATGTTAAGTAGGTAGGCTATGTATTAAGGTAGCTAGCTAACTAATTAGCTACCCAAGGTAGATTAGGTTATGTGAAAGTGGTTACATTAGGTAAGCACTTAGGTAGGTAGCCTATGTAGGCTAGCTCGCCTAATTAAATTAGGCTACAAAAGTAACCATAGGAGGTAGGTAGATAGACCTAGGCTAAGCAAACTAGGTGGACTAAGTATGCTAAGTGGTTCCAATAGGTAGGTTAAACAATGTATGTAGCTAGGTAGCTAAGCTAAATTAGAGTAGGTGGGTGGGTAAGTTAGGTAGGCTAGGAAGGTAAGTAGGTACCTAAGTAAGGTGGGTAGTTAAATAAGTACTAGCTTAAGTAGATGGCCATAGTTCTACCATCGGCTAGTGCACCATCTATTGGATGCCCATTATTGTTCAATTGTGGATGAATTTCAATTAAATTAATATTTTGTTTCACCTTAGTAACAAATTTTGTAGGAAATAAGTTTCATATGTAGGTAAATAGGTAGGAGAATAACTAACTACTAGGTAATAAATGGTTTGTGGTTTACACAAAATATTGGTTTTTTTTTTACCTACTTAGTAACAACCCACAAGCAAATTGTTAATAGATAATAATAAAAAAGAAAAATGAGCTAACCACCATGGTTAGATAGGGAATTGGAACCCAATAGAAAATTGTTCTTTAACCACATACTATCCATCTTTCTTGGTTCACTTGTGGATGTTGGTTCATTGTGGCCTAGGTAGATTAAGCTACAGAAGTAACTACACTAGGTAGTTGGGCTATATTAGGTAACTTTAGGTGTAGGTAAGGAGGCTAGGTAGCCTAGGTAAACTAAGCTATGAAAATAATTACATTAAATATGTAGACTAGACTAGGTAGTTATGGGCACACATGTAAATAAGCAAGTGGGTAGGTGGGCTAGGTATAAGGTTAGGCTAAGTATGTAATTAATTAACATGTAAATATCTAGAATTAGCCTAGGTAAATTAGGCTTTAAAAAATAGGTAGGTAGGTAAGTATGTTAGATAGGCTAGGTACCTAAATTAGGTAAAATAACTAAATTAAGCTATCTAATTAGGTTAGAAAGAATAAATCATAATATTAAAATGACAAAATATTCTATATTGAAAATGTGGTGAATGGTAAAGGACTTTGACGCACTCCCAAGTCCCGGGGTGAACCCACTTGAAGGTTCACCAAAAAGGTAGTTGCGGAAAGTAGGGACTCGGAAGGCGCTCCCGGCTTCCAACTCTAGAAAGGGGTAG
>Ga0209208_10011983_pt1 | contig 11049 bp, 10 predicted proteins | sample S1TSphfallax_3_FD_187694 | JGI IMG/M metagenome (GOLD analysis project Ga0209208, IMG submission 187694) | Host-associated microbial communities from peat moss isolated from Minnesota, USA - S1T2_Fd - Sphagnum fallax MG (SPAdes) (version 2) | ecosystem: Host-associated > Plants > Peat moss >... | reverse complement strand
TGGTGCTAGAGCATAAGTGATGCACCCCCAAATTCCTTGAAAAACTCAAATGCAAATCTCAAAATGAAAATAATGGAAAAAAAAGTTGGGGTACACTTTTTGCTCGCAACATTTCGAGGGGTAAAAAGGCGTGCTGGAATTCTGAGATGGGGACTAAAACAAGTGACAAGCAAGTCAATTATTCATATTGATCTACAGAAACCAAACAATAAAGTTAGTTAATGCATAATTCAAGCACTTTTGGTGCACGGACGAACCACAAACATACACGGATTTATAAGACTCACCATGGCCCAGACTTGGGGGAAGCCATAGCCTTCCCCCTTATAGTATTTATGTGATTCACCATAGAGGCTACACCCAAATGGCATTTTTCCTAGGACTCCCAAATCAAAAATCATGAAATTCCCGAAATTGGGACTCTCGCCACTTTAGACACCCATAACTTCTTATGCAGAACTTTGGTTGAAGCAAAGTCTAAAGCAAAGTTATAACCTTTCTCAAAAGCTTTCTAACAATATGTGGCACGCCCCCTACACGCACTTAAATCAAGGTGATTTTTTATTTTTAATGGTTGGGAATCAAATTGATATTTTGAATCTTGGCCTTTCTTTTGGTCATAACTTGTGTTACAAGTACTCAAATGGATGATGCAACCCCATTTGAAACATTTACATCTTAAGAGCTTTCCAATAGTATAAGGAAATTCTCAATCCAATGAATTTTGACCTTTCAAATTTCTTTCTAAAAATTCAAGAATCCATTAGGACTCCAACTCCCAAAATGGGAGTCCATTTGGGAGTGTATGGGCTCATTCCCTCACTTTCCCACACTCCTAGGAGTGTGAATGTGACTTTTCGATTGCATTCCTGATCGCACCTTTCCATGCCCTTGCCTTAATCACAAGTCCAAAACTAAAATTGTGACAATAAACTACTCAAAAGTATTACCCTACACATTCAAGAATTAAACTATGCAAAGGTGTTTATGAACTAAAAGATCATATTGGAATAGAAGCATTGAACTCAAACTTGCCAAAAAACTTAGGTCCAAAAGAAAAATTCTTCTTGCAAGTTTTCCCAGTTGGCCATTAGAAATCAATTAAATTGAATCCGCATTTCATTATACCCAATTGTCCCACCCGAAGGGTCCAAAGCAAGACACCATTAGAATAACAAAATAAACAAACTCCAAGCTACCACATCATAAGGGTCTTGTGCCAAGTTATCTAGTGGAAAAGGAAATGTCACTTGTACATCACATTGCCAAGATGGTCACATGGGTTTAAATTAAATGAATTGGATGCCTAATAGAAACACTCGTGACAAAGTAACCCTCGATTGGTAAATGCCGCCAATGGGGCAAGAGACTCTAGGTAAAGGTTGCGAGCATGTTCGAAATATGAAGGTAGGTTGAAAGGTCTGATCATGAACAATTGTAAGGGTTGATAGAATGGAAGCTTGAAGGGGGAAAAGTCTTACATGTGCATTATCTAAGGAGATTGGGAATGTAATTTTGGGGCTCCACATTTGCACAAAGGGCTAGGGACCAGTAGGGAGAACTTGTGATGATGCATGAAAGTGCAAATGGGCTATGAAAATTATGAGGTTTGATGAGACATGATGAACTTAAGGGACATAAAATATTTTGTGCCAATGAGCAAGAGACTAGGAGCATAATTACAAATAGGCCCCACTTTCTAAAGATTGCCTAATTTTACACAACAATTTTAAATCTATAGAACCAATGACACCAAACCACGTGGATTAAAATAAAAAAAGTTTTAAAAAACCCTAAGGTTCTCTGGCTGGCTAGCAGGGCATTAAGCCAATGTCAAACATTAACTTCACCATACTCTTAAACGCCATCATCACTATTCTATTGTGTTCAACACACCCTATACACTTTAATACCAAAATATTACATGTTAACAATGCCACACCAAATACTCTTAACAAGCCACTGTACTGGACTCATTACCCTCACAAAAAACTTTTTACAAGAAATCCAGTCCACTTTAGTAGCTATTTATAGGGTACCTGCCACTACTTCAAGAGCATTCTGGTCCTGTTCGCATGCACTCGTCACAGCCCAGGCCAACGCAAAGCACTTCTTTCATGCCTCCCTCCCCCTTAAAAAAGAACTGAGTACACAGTTAAGCATGCACAAACCCAGCAAAAGGTGGTCGTTGTCCTGCCAGCCTTATACAACTGAACTTGACTTGAAGGTCCCAACGGCTTGAAAGGTTGGTTCTGTTGTTATGCTTCAGAAAAAAAAGCAAAAAGTTGCTGCCAAACTGCTATAGGAGCCCAGAGCGTATCAGGCAAACTTTTTTTCTACACAAAGGTTCTTCCAATGGACAATCTACCAGTTTGTTGACAGTTCAAAACACAGTTTTTAATTTTAAGCAGTTTTCCGCCACTTTTTTCAGTTTGAATAGTTTTCTATAAACATGTTGCCAATTAATGCTACAATCTCTTTTAGGACAATTGCTAATGAGGCTACATCAGAATACTGGGTGGAAAAATACACACACATCAAATGTGAATCATGATGCTTAAAATAAAAGTTTGTGAATTCCTTTTTTCCTTTGTGTAGGTAATCACAGCAGAGAAATTGTGCTTAGTTTGAGCCCGGACAAAAAAACAGTTAATTCAATGATTGGTCATTTTTTCCTGTCATTTTCAAATCGCTAACAAAGTGGACTCTTAAGTGATTTTTAAATGAATAAAGGTCGAGTTCATCAATGTTATAAGGTCTAAAAATGGATGACTTCAAAACATGAGGTCTTTCCAGAATCCATAGATCAAAAACTGTCCAAAAAAAGTTATGTGCATGACATAGTATGTGCCTCATGCACATCAAGCCAAGCTTAGGTTTGTTTTTTGTGATTGTTTTAGTGATTTTGATCATGAGTTTACAGGGTTAGGATCTCAAGTACTTCCAGTAACTGCTCAGCCATATGTAGTTGCAAAATAAAACTAGTAGTAAATGGCCATTGTTACCAACAGCCAACTGCACAACATCAACATGAAGCCCGTTATGACCAGTGTCTTTTTTTTTTTCAGTTTTCTGATGTAATAAGCACCATTGCTGATCATCCCAAACAAGAGTTGGGGTTGAATGGCAAAAATTCCCTAAAAACTGTGGAAACTGTAGAAAACCAACACAGCTATTTGTGAACTGAGATTTAAATCCAGTTGCACATTTTCCAATCTCAAGGTAACAATTGGCAGGCATGCAACTTGAGACAGATCTTGCATCATGATCCTGGCAATGACCACCAACTCCATCTTCTACCACAATTGGCATTTTGACACATGCCAAACTCCTCAAATCATTCACTTCTGTATTTGAAAGCCGCTAATTTCAGCAACCCAAAGGTGGTAATTTTGGCATACCCTAAAGCATACCCAAAGCCAAAGTTTATCAATTTTTGAGGGCCTTACACATTGCCACTGATTCTGGTAACAATAGCAACTAGCCTCCAGGAGGCATGGCCCAGATGCATGAAGTTGTGCTCTGCTGAAAACTTCTGTCTACCTCATGTGAATATCCCAGCTACCAAGCCACCTCCAAGAGATCATACCATGAGAATGAATAGAGACTACATAACCTCCTTTCCCATATAATGGGCATTCCTTCTACCTAGTAGGTGAATTTCCTAGTGTGCATTAGTTTTCATAATGGAATGCCATATTATGAAACCAGCATGCACAATATGTCCTTCAGCTTGACAAGCTGTATTCTTAAATTATATGGTAAACTCAAGCACCTTTTTTTCTTCTTAAAGAAGCAAACAAATTCACCAATCGGGTGCTCGTGTGAAAGATGTCGACTTTGATTTCCACAACTTGCGGGCTCGCAGGCTAACCCATCCTTTCATAGAGCGCACTACTTCTGATCCATCATCCCCAGAGCCATACTTAGCATCCAAATCTTTTTCTTTCTCCATTTCCTCAGTATGCTTCCGTCGAGCAACATCTCCCTCCATCCGAGAAATTGCTTGAGTAACCACTCCAGCAACCTGCAGCCCACACCCCAACTTAAATATTCAAAATAGTGCATCACATACCTAAGCCAGGCCAATAAGTTCTGCTATGTCATAAGCCAAGTTGTAGAAAACTTTGGATGTTGGCCAGATGTTGCAATTGCTGGGCATAATTTACACAAGAATGACTTGAACAAAATTATTATGTTGTAAGACCACTACAAGAAGCCATAATGTGTGTGCTCAGGGCAACTCCTAATCTCCAATCTATCTTGCTACATTGGGCAGATTGAGAAAGCAACTTTATGACTGACCACAAATATGCTCAAGGATGAGACACAGTAAACTCTGCAAAAAAATACTCTGATGAAGAGAAAGAGCAGGAAACAAGTGACCAACCTTGAAAGTCTTGAGAAGATCTATCTTAGAGTGGTCTAGAACCCGATGTCCATCCCGGTTAATGTGAATGAAATCCATGTAGTCTCCATCCCATACAACATCCCCATCAGCCACAAAGTAATCCTGGAAAAACAATGCTCTGGTGAGTCAGTCAGAGAGCATCATTGGACACTAATAATTTCAATCCTTGAAATGTTATTCATAAGTGGACAAACCTTTACAGATCTATCTTAGAGTGGTCTAGAACCCGATGTCCATCTCAACTAATGTGAATAAAATCCATATAGTCTCTCAGTCCTGTAGAACATCTCCATCAGACAAAGCAATCCTTGAAAAGCAATAATCTACAGACACACTCAGAGCATCATCAGACAACAGTCGTCTCAATCCTTGCAATGTCAGTCATAGGTGGAAAATCTTGTCAACTTCTTGGCCTACAGGAGTATTCCACTTTTAACATGAGAAGGCGGGACACCACAGATTCACCTACAAGGCAAAGTACAATACAAAACAAATGCCTGGATTCACTGATATCCAGTAAATAGAATTATTAGGGTTACATGATGACAGAAGAATGAAGATTGAAGACTCTCATGAGCATTGAGGGATTCTTCATACTCACAATTAACTGAACCAGAACCAGGTCAAAAACTTTCAATTAGTTGAACATAACTCCAGATTAGGTCTAAGGAAGAAGAAAAAACACACAAGGGAAGAACTAGTTTGAAATGTACTAATTATTCTCCAGAGAAATTTTTAGTTATTGGGCAAATCTCTGGACTGAGGACGAAGTACCAAGGCGGCACAAATCGCTGATTATCATGACACTGAAAAATGTCAATCATTTGTAAGTAAGTTGTTTGAACTACCTCCAAGTGGAAGATAGGTTGCATTGACGTACGCTCCAAACCCATGATGGTTAGAGAAAAAGAAGCATCTCCATCTCTCAATGACTCCATAGTTTGGCCATAAACAGGGCTCTTCCTGTCAATGATGTGTCGAACCATCAACCCATATCGCAAATATGAGACCTGCCATCAAAACAATCCCATATCACATAAGAGCAACTCCAAAAACAAAAGGAAACCACTGTACCATCATTTGAACAGCCAAGTTGATTGGTTATTGCAAAACTGCTTATCAAAACACCATATGACTCAGGATTATTACAAAACCAAAAGCACCCTACCTTGGACTACAGCTGCACTGCTACATGTATGATCTAGAGATAAAAGGTACTGCATTTCTTTGATTTTACCTCTGGTCGTACTAGTTCAAGGTTCTGTGTAGAGCAGAACATTGACCCTGAAGGGAGCTGGACAAATATACGGAATGTGAGGCAAATCTTAGCATCCACCAATTCACATGGTGCAGGACCCGTGAGTACCAATCGCACAGCAAATACCCTGTCACAAAAGATTACAGATCATGACAAATCTCTGGAAATGTGACAGATGCTACAGAGAATTAGAAAGAGGACAGAAGATAAATGTCACTTTACGGGATGCTCTAGCTTCTTGATCAGTACTGTGAGATATATTTCAAGCATAAAAATCATTGGAGATAATAGGTCGCAGCAACATATACACAGTATCATTTCATGGGTACATTATCAAGTTCTGATTGTCTTCCAGAATGCACAAAAGAGAAAGAACTTTACCGGAACTTTTCTTCTCCAGGGGTGGGAACAAAGTCATCACATCGAATAATGGCCTTCTTGGAGCACCTCACTGGTTGGGAAGGCTGGGACATCCGTGCAAAAACTGTCCACAACACAAAGAATCAGTTATTATTTGTGTGGTATCAATTGACATCCAAGGCTATGAAAAATAGAAATCAAGCCAACAAGTTCATCAATTGATTTTGTACAAAAAAAGAAGGATCAGAACTATCCCATGATAGTGCCACATCTTCATATGGAACTCTTGAAATTTGTGAAAGGCTTGTGCAGCATTGTGGACATACATACTTCAGCAATGAGATACCTCAGACCTGAAAGCCTAACCTTTAGATAAAAGCTGCTATTTTTCAAGGAACTGTAGGGGAACTCACCAGCACCACTCAGAAAAACAAAGAGAAACTGGGCCATGAGAGTGTTGACATTCGCCACCAGCAAACAGAAGGGTGACAATGCAGTCACTGGAGATCCACCAAATGTGGTTGACAAAGACAATCTGAAACACCCATCCATTGTTTCTCTTACTATATTCCTTACAAGCCTTGCATGTGGAGATATTCCACAAATGACTAATGCCAGAGTATGGAAGACCAACTTGTCTGTTAAGACAAACAAAGAGGAGGCAGAAGATAGGTGGAGCATGGAAAGAAGTAAAAGGTGTTACTTGAAAGCATTCCACTAGTTGCCTCATTACAAAACACAGAAATAGATTGACTGAATATGACTAACCTAATAACCTGTATGGCAAGACAGCTTTTTGTCTACAAGGACCCATCTAGTAAATACACAAAAGTTCAGAAGAGAACTAGTTTGCAACATACGCATAAAGGAAGACATTAATTAGAACAGTACACCACCGCCTGGTTGCTGCGACTGAGCTCTCAGCAGCATGCAGTTGAGCCAATGACATCCCATCGTATGAAAGGCCCGCCATATCCAAGCAGAATACAGGGGTAAACAGCAATCCTAATGCAACTGGTGCTAGAAACACTCCAAGTAGGAACCGGCCCATAGGCATCTGCATCACATACATCACTTCCACTAAGCCCCTGACACACAATGGGGCCGTCACTCCTTGCATGCAAACTGTTAAGAAAACTTCTTTTGCTTCCAGCAGGTAACATGCATTTCCAGGTGCTTAAAATGATTCAAGGCATTCTTTGCAATGTCATGATCAAGGTATTTTCTGCATCAACTTCTCCAAGAGAATGAAGATTAATTCCACCACAAGGAAAAAATCTCAAATGTGGGACTCATGCTGGCAGAAAAAGAGAGAGAGAACCTTCAAGCATGCAACATAGAAGTCCTGCATCATGGTAACAAATCGTTTATCCTGCCGCACAAGCATGCCTTCCATGCCCTTCCTCCCTTTGGGGCGAGAGTTAGCTCCTGTTTTGGCTCCATCAAATTCTGCCGCACCTGTTCCCCCGGCATCACCCGTCAAACTGTCCTCACGACGCAGCAGCTCATTGGCATTCTCTTCCAGAAGATCATTAGCAGAATGTCTGGAACAAATGGAAAACACAGTTTAGTCAGTTTGAAAAAATTCCCCTTGACAAAATTTTGAATTGCATAAAACAGATCCCAACAGATGGTAAAGAAGTGGGTTAATATCATACACAACAAGTGCAAACTCCAAAATTCAATGTCGATCTAATACAGCATTTAATACCGTGCTTGATGAGAAACATGGTGAGCAAAGGCAACTGTATGCTTCAGACGCCGCCATCTGTCTCGAGCCCCTGAGGATGACTGGCTTATCTTCCTTGGGATATCATCTCCAGTTGCAGTTGGAGCAAAAGACTCCTACACCAATTGAGCAGTCTTATTAAGCATGGCAGAGACCTTCACACGAACCTTTGAAAAACCTCTCATGGCTCCCCAACCCCAGAAATGGCACAACATAACTTTCAAAACAAGAGTGCCAGTTTGTGTAGCAGCAATTTGGCCATGACACACATCCCTTGCTTAAGAGCCACCCCTCCATCAATCAACTTCAAAAGAATGCAGAAGCAAGTGAATCTGTTCATGTGGGAAGCAAAATCCCTAACCCCGATTGTGGGCGGAATGATGATGAATAAGCTCAGCAATCAACTGCTAAAACAACTCTAAAGCTTCAAAGGATTCAAAAACCTCGTCCACAAAACTCAGAAATGAAGGGTTCACATACCCCAAGGATGGGTGTTGGTGAACACAACATCTCTGAAAGTCCATCCTCTCCTTGTCGTGATTGCACAGAAGCCTGATGGGGTGGCGGCAACTCGTCGCCATTTCCTTCCTCTGCAGTACCCTCATCAATCCCAGATAACCGATCTCGATTCTTCAAGGCAAACTTTGTATTGCGCTCCACACCATCATTACCTCTAGGGTTTCCCACCCCACTGCTGCTAGCATTGAAAAACTGCAGCTCTCTCATTTCCTCAGTTGATGGTATTCTACCAGTTGCCTCATCCGGGCTTACATTCCTCTTTCTGTCTTTCCCCAGCCTTTCCCAGACCTCGGCCGTCGTTTCCTTTCTCATTACCTCACCCTCCATGGATCCTGGAGCTTCCACCTCCTCTGTCTTCACCTTTGCAACATCCTCTTCACTTTCATGGCTTGAGATTGCATGAATTGGCGTCTCTGGATTCTCGATGAGCTTCAAGTCGTCATCAGCCGGCACCTTGTTATGCAAGGCTTTGTTCTTCCTCTTTTTCTGCTTCCCCTTGTCTTGCACGGCGTCCACTGCGTCGACGAACGCCCCGTCAGCCTTAGACTCGGGCATCCGACTCCGGCCTCCTGTTACCTTTGGAATCCCGGAAACTGCGCCCACGGCCGAATTGCGCTTAGCTGGGACAGACTCCCGCGGAGTGAGGAAGGACTGCTGCTCGCCATACAGAGCGGCATCGAGCCCTGTTTCCTCGATGGAAGGCACCGACGATAGCCTCACCCTCAAATTCTCTCGCTTCCACGCCGTTGCACCCGAAGCCCCGCAGGCGCAACACGAAATCTTCCCCTTCTAAAAAACCCTCCTGCGCTCCCTCATTCCCCTCTTGCTTGCTTGCTTTGCAAGCTCGCTCACTTCTGTAAAACCCAACTATCCGTGAAATCAACTACTGAAAAAAAAACAAAAAACCACCATCACTTCCATCCACTGCGACTCCTACATACTCCTCGCCACCCATGCTGCTCACCCACCACCTGAGAAGCAAGCAAGATTCCAAAAAACTGCTTAACACACAAACTGCCATGTTACCATACACGTGTTGTAATCATGTTACAACACAGAGAGACGACTGCAGCCGTGAGCTTCAATCCTCAAACAGGAAAAAACCCACAAAGCAGAAGCACCCCATGAACTCCTACCTCAAAGATCTGGATGCATCAAGACTGCTAGAGAACTGACGATAGTTGTTGCCCCATTTTTTTTTCTTCAGTGAAAACGCATCAAGGCTTCATTTTTCTACTGCAGCTGTTGTGAGCTCGTGTGCACTGCTCCGGAGTGTCGTTGCGATCACAGGATGAAGCTCGTGTCTGAACTCCTCCTCCTCCTCCTCCTTCTCGCTTGGTGCGTGCGTGCGAGGGTTCCGTGGGAGAGAGCACTGCCAAGGACTGTGCGAAGAAGGGGACTGTGAAGCTCAGCGGCCGGCCAATCAACCCGACCTGCTCGCAAATTACAGCGCATATAAACCGTCGATTTAGTAAATAGCTAAAATTGAGTGGTCACGATCTAATCCGGGCGTCTCGTCCTGTCCCCCCTGCGAATCGAGACAACCCCGTGACAACAAAACGCTCTTTTCATCTACACCGTTGATCTTAACCTGATCATTAAGCGGCCAAGATCTCATTCCGACGGCGATCTTTTCCGTGACTCGCGGGATGACGTCAGATCCGAATTTCGAAGCCCGAGCTTTATTAAATAACCACCATGAATTCGTCTTCTTTTCTTGACCGTTGATGGATCGGATCGTCAAATTCGGGCGGTCACGATGTTTTATGGCGTCTTTCTTTATTTGGCTACAAAAGGAACGGCTGCAAAATTGTGAGGTGGAAAGACTAAGTAGGTACCTACGTCACGCACTGTTGCAGTAAGTGGTAGGTCACATGGGAGGTACCTACTAACATCTCTGTAGGGATGGATCGCCTATTTTCTCCCTACAGTGTCCACGTGTCCTGTCTTACAGAAAGAAAATGAAATTCATCCATAAAACCAGTATACGTGGCGCCCTCTGCTTTACCCGATCGTTACTAGGGTAAAAATGTTCAGTCTTTTCCTACCAATCAGAGAACCCGATGACAACTCCCAAACCTAAACCCAAACCTAATGGACGAACCTGAGTCTATGGAAATCTTTTCATTTTTTGTGAAAAATAAATTCCAAACCTAATGAACGGACCTGAGAAGTTTCTTTTTTCAATATTTTTTTTTTGTCGTTTTCTCCACAAAAAATATATGGGTAAATTGTGTTTTTCTAGTGTAAATTTGACTAATTTTGCTATAAAAAATTTTTTAATTCAAATTCATGTGACGAGAATTTTGGAAAAGCTAGTATATGGGTGGTTTTTTATAATTTTTCATAGGCTCTTTATATATATATATATATATATAATTTCAAAATTTGTAATTTTGCAAATGGTCATTCTTGGACAATTTTTTAAACAATTGTAGTCAAAAAAAAAATGCTTGAAATAGTTGTAATGATTTTTGTTTGAAAGCAAAACAAGTTGAGAAGAAGGACAAAATGTTATTTTTCGGTCCACCTATTGCAAGAAGAAAAAATGACCTTTGATTATAGCCATCTCTCTTTCTTCAATTTCTCTACATGTCTATTTTCAAGTTTTTTTTGTGTTTGTTTTCCGGTTTTTAAATAGATTATGATGAAGAAGGCACAAGGATTGTGAAATGTTCAATAAAGATGACGAAAAAAGACAACAAAAAGGTGTTATCATCATCAGCTCTTCTTTTATGATCTCCCCCATGCCATTGCCTTCATCATTATTGT
>Ga0209208_10011982_pt1 | contig 11049 bp, 6 predicted proteins | sample S1TSphfallax_3_FD_187694 | JGI IMG/M metagenome (GOLD analysis project Ga0209208, IMG submission 187694) | Host-associated microbial communities from peat moss isolated from Minnesota, USA - S1T2_Fd - Sphagnum fallax MG (SPAdes) (version 2) | ecosystem: Host-associated > Plants > Peat moss >... | reverse complement strand
TCCTTCAAGAAGAACATTGGTGAATTGTTCCAACAAGTTAGATAAAACTTGCAAGTAAAACCCTAACAACACAGTCTGCATTCAATTCAGAACAAAATCATTTTGTTTTGTACAACAAAGGATACTACTTCTCAAAACCCTAACGACACAGTCTGCATCTGATTCAGAACAATTTTTTTTTGTTTGTACAACAAAGGATACTAATTTTTCTCTACACAGCCAGAAGCATTTTTGTCTGCCTGCATGCACAACCTGTGTGCAATCCAGCAAAATTGATAAAACATTCCTCTTCCCATGCATCACAGCTTGTTCAGACCTTCATTGTGGTCCAAAGATGGCACAATACTGTAGAATGTTACTGTAAGGAAGAAGACAATGCAGGAAGCTACTGCCCAATTTGGACATTACTTTGGTGATAGCCATGTCTAAGGACATGAGCATCATCTGAAGACAAACAGAGGCATGTGAGACAAGAAGAATCTACAACAAGCATTCATCAAAATGAAAGAAAATTAGCAAATGAAATGAGCACATCCGTTATGGATGCATAGCTCTTTCTGCAATCCAATCTCGGCAAGAAACGCAGGAAATGCTTTCTTTCTCTTCTTGCAGAATTCTAGAGATTGTTGTGCTCACAAAGAATTGATGCAAGGAGATACTTAAGAGTCCCTGCTAGATATTTTTCAGTTGAGCGAAGAGTCTTCTTCCTAGGTGAGCAGCGACATAGGCGGCGGCAGCAGCAGCAGCCTGTAAGCAAGCAAGCGAGGAAAAAAAACAGCACAAAAAAGAAAAGCACTGCACCTCTTCCAGTTCATCGAGTATGTTTTCGGAATCCGACAAGTTCCAGTAAGTAAGAAGTTCGTCGACAACGGCCAAATTCTCGCGCGTCTTGGAGAAGCCAGAAAACAGTAGCTGTATGTCACTCTTGGCTTTCTCCTTGAACACACGGCCCAACCTTCCTAGAAACCCTACCCTCCTGTCGGAACTACTCGTACTACATCGCACATTCACGCCTCCTACTACAGAACTCACAGATTGCCAACAGTTGTTGTTGTTGTTGTTTCCCTCTCTATTAATTTGCGGACAGCACACAGGATTTCCGCCAACAAAACTAGAGCAATTCAAGAGATGAACCGTAGTAGCTACAGAAGAAGAAGAAGAAGAAGAGATTCGGAGCAAAGACGACGATGATGTTGCGGTCTTCGTTGCTACTGCTGTTGCAGCCGTTGTTGCGAGCATCGCAGGCGGCTTCGAGAACTGCAACGCCATCGCCCACGCGCACATCCCGCAAGCAGCGACAAGAGAGAGAGAGCGAGAGAGACGCTCCGCACTAGTGGAAACCATCCTACCCGGTTCTTGAAGCACACAGAACGGGTATGTTCAATGCGGGAACATACCCGGGCTCAATGGTCACCCTCCTTTGCCAACCTAGGTCTTAATAAAATTTCAACCAAAAATTACTCTCCCCAATTTTCACATAATTTTCTATGTGAAAAAATTCAAATCCCCATTTTAAGGGCCAGGCTAGGGATTTTTTTTTGGGGGGTTTTTTAATTTTGAGTAATTGACCCTTATATTTTCTAGGCTAGGGAAGTGGATTGAAGTGGCAAAGTACCAAGTGGAAATATTGCACACATGGTTATAAGATTTTTATTTATTTATTTATTTATTGACGATATTATGATGGACATGGTTTTAGTTTAGTGTTCAAGCTATGTGCCAACATGGACTTGTTAGGGGTTTATGTAAAGTTGTGAGTAAAGTGTGATGGTTATAGCAATTTGGTGAACTATAATTATATTAATGAATGATTTGATGAACATGAATGCAAATCTTTAACTTGTTTTCAATAGTATGATCAACAATAAATAAGGTATATAAACAATCTAGTTTTATTCCAATGGTAAAAAAATGTTCCTCTCGTGAATCTTGATGCTTATTTTGAATAAGGAAGTTGGTATCATCAAGCTACAAGCAAAAGCTAATATGGTAGACCTAATAATGCATATGCTTTGATTTCCTTTTTTCTTGATATTTTAGTGTTGGATTACCGAGCTTTGGAAAAGAATGAATTCAAAACATATGCACTAAGTACATTGGCTACTAGGTACACCAACTATACTCCAACTACATCCATGGATATTTAAGTTGAAACCTAAGAAATCTCCATCTTTTGTTTCATTCAATTGGCTACTTTCAAACAATGTATTTATAGTTAAATGATGCATGTACAATCTAAGGTATTTCATTAGATTTCATTACCTTTAAGGATTAGACCTTAACTAGGCTACAATGAACTATGTAAAGGGGCATGTGGTATGCATGATGTGAAAACAACTTTTTAAAAGAAGAAATTAATCTTGAATTCAATATCAATGTTGTGATATGCACGTAGATATCTTAGTGGTGATTGTTGGATATGCACCAATGAACACAATGCTTGTGTGATATTTCAAAGGGAAGGATAATGAAACAAACAAAATTAGCTACATATTCAAATTTATTTTTAAAAAAATCTCAAGAGAAAAAACTCCCCTTGTTAACAAATCAATGTTCATCTTAGGAATCTTGCTTAAGTTTGGCAACCCATCATTTGAGACCCAAAAAATCCTCATATGAGACCTTAAACTCTAAACCCTAAAACTCTAAAAAACCTTCATCTAAACACTATATAAGTCAAGTTTGGCATTGCTTTAAAACAAGTGTACATCAAGAATTATTATTAAACTCCCTTGTGCAAGACATTGAAAATAATCTATGTACAACTCCAACAAAAAAAGTGAGCAAGGAAACTTGCTCCATTAAAAGTTAAATATTTTTATTAAAAAATAGAGGAAAAGTTCACATTAATCCCATACATCAAATAAATCAACCCAAGAAAAAACAAGAAAAATATTTGAGTAAAGGGGACCTATGAGTGATCACGTAAGGCATATGCATAAAATGTGTCTACCATGAATACAACTAGTTGAAGTTAAAATTTCCAAGTGCAATTGCACATGGTGTCATTTGATAAGAATTAATTTTTCACTATGATGATGTATGTCTATAAATGAAGTGAAATATTTAAGAATCACACCATTACATAACCAATTTTTTATCCAAAAATATCATATTTGTTTTTAAAACCAACCAAACACCTTATGAAAATCCTATTATGGCTTTGTCTAGAGAAGCAATACCATACATGTGCATATTGCGACAACATGATCTTTTCATGTAGCCAGAATGAACTTGCCACACATCATTACATTGTTATGTTACCCACTAATGGGTTGCCTCTTAACTATTTGTTTTTGCAAGACTCAACATGAAACTTGTTTGCAAACATAGTGGATTTTATCACCTTTCCTTTCTTGTCTTGTCCCTTCACAATCTCCTTTAATTTGAAACATAAGATCTTAGAAAGACATGAAAAGAATGAACAAGAGTTGGATTATTTATGACAAGGAAAAAGTCTTGATGAATGAAATGGTACCAACTTTGTACATGTTAGATCATGAGTGTTACATATAATTTCTACACAAGGGAAATCAAACAAGGCTAGGGTAATTACCATGGTAAATTTTAGGCTTGGGCATTTAACCATTACAATGTTACATTTTTATGTTAATCCCTACAAATGAAAGGCCACATGCCTACTAATGAGTTTCAAAATATGGAAACTCCACACAATGATCCATTCAATAGAAATATTTATTACATAATAAATAAAAACACTTGTATGGCTATCGGTTGTTTGACATCCATTATAAAAATTTAATTTTGAAACTTCATCAATATTTAGTCAAGTATGTGCAAGCTAGAATGGACCACTATCTCCATAAAATCCCAATTTGTTTTAAACCTTTGTGTATTATAATGTGTCCCAAGTCAAATTCTTTTTAAATTTTATGAAAAATCATCACTCAAATATGTGATTATTATGTATTTTTTAGGTGTCATTTTTTAATTATTAGAAAATTATTTTCATTCTCATAGTGCACAAGTCAACATGTTTTTTTTAAGAATGTTTAATCAAGTGCAATTCAAATAATAATACAATTTTTAAAAAAACTTGCACAACTTGAACAATTTTGTTGGTTTTTTATTTTCGAAAATATACAATGCAATCACTTTACACTACCACAAATTTTGGGTTTTGTAACTTCCATTTATGACTAATTATTAGATGCAAATGACATATGCAATTGACAACTTATGTGTTGTTCAACCCTTGTTGTTTCATCCACTTAGTTGTAAGGGACAATGACATGGCATTTAATTGTAAAGATGAACTCACTAATGAAAAGTTAACAAGTGGGTTTTAGACCCAATTCATTTTTAGTCATGTGTGATTCGCCAATGAAGATAATAGGCATACAATGTTGTCATTTGCGTAGAAATTATAAGCTTTCCATTCATTTCATGTGTTAACTTTTATTTCTTCATCATTTTCATAAATCATTTGTTTAACCTTTAATGGGTTTTTGGGTTTCAATCTTGTGAAGGTCCATTCAAGAACATGATCTTTGTAAAAATATTTTAAAATGTAATCAATACATAAGCAAAATGAATAGCAAAACTAATAAAAGGTAGGTTTTATGTTTGATATAGATCAAACTTAATGCAATTTTTGAGTACCCTACATTATTTCACAATCAAAAGGCTTGAAACTATTAAAATTGTTATTCTTCACTTGGTGAAAATACTTGTTTATCTGTCTGACCCTTAAGGTAGGTATCATGATGTTTGTTTGATTCAACTTTCAAAAAAGTCACCACTATTGTAGTGTTTAATATCTTTTACCCCTTAGGTTTTAGTTGTTCCTTTCAAACTTTACATTTGAATAATCTTCTTACACCATCCTTTTCGCCCTTGCCATGGTTGGTTGTAAAAAAATTCCATAGCATTTAACAACATTTTGGTAAGGTAAAACAAGTGGTGAGATTTGGGTAATATAATCTATGAAGTGCCGTGCTCTAACATTCTTGACTCAATACCCTAAACAATCATCATTCCACACTAGATGCTAACTTCAAGGGAACAATTCTACTTCTTTAGAAACTCCCAATCTCATAGGCTATAGTTTTCCAAGATTCCAAGCTTTGACATTGGACTTCCTTTGGATAGACCATTAAAAAAAACTATCCCACAATTCCCACATCCATGTAACAAATAACATCTTGCATGCCCAATTTATGTTTCTAGCTTTGGACAATAATGAAACTAGAAAAAGTACAAGAGTTGGTAGTACACATTTGTTGTCATTGTTGTTGTTTGTTGTGAATTGAAAACTTTATCACGCTTGCACCTACAATTTGTGTGAATGCTCTTTCCTTCAATTCTCATGTCATTTACTCTACATAGCAACTCCTTAAAGTTTGTATGATATAGGTGGTAACATGTATCCTCACTATGATAAACATGGTAATTTGGAAGCTAATGTACAAACCCGCTTGTAGTTTGGCCTTGAAAGCTATAAATTTAAAGAAAAAACAAGGTTTTAGAATTCAATGAACATGTCCTTGGATTTATATTGTTTTAGAGAAATACCCAAGCAAAAGAAAACATAATAAATATGTTTTGATTGAAATGATTTCAATCCTTCATGTTCATAAGATCTTTTTGATTTGCAAGAGCAACAAATTAGACATTACATTAGAATGCCAATGGACCAAATCATTTTTTATTTTGTTGTCATTTCTACATTTTCATGTACTAAACACAACATAACCTTGCTATATGGCAAATATATGTAATACATCTTTACAGTCAACAAGCTTCATGCATTTGATGTATATAATTTACTTGTAGGATTATAATTCTAGAGGGCTATTATCACTTGAACATTTAAAAACTCCAATGCATTCATTAAGACATTAAAATTTAAGCACGTGCAGATTCAAAAAGATATTTTAAAAGCACACATGTACCCATTTCAATAAGGAACCCCAAGGACCCCAAATCCGTTTATACATTTGGAGCCTCTATCAACCCATGCCTTGGTTTTGATGCATCCCAATGACTTAATTAATAAGAAAACAAGAAGGTCCAAAAACATATGTCATGTGTTTGAAGCTTTCTAAATTTCATACGAAAACTCAATTGGAATTTAAAACATAACAATCACATACAATTAATATCAAATAAGCCCATGCTATGATCACAAACATACTTTTGACATCCCTAAGACATTAAAAGCACTTAGGTACATACCCATTTCAAGAAGGACCCAAACTTCCCAAGTAACCTCTAACGCCTCAAACAATCCATTCTTTAGTTTTGATGCATCCCAATTTAATAATTCATAAGAAAGTAGCAAGGTTCAGAAACTTATAACACATTTGTTTGAAGCTTTCGAATTTTTGTAGAGTGTAACCCATGTGGAATCTAGAAGACATAACAAACACATTATTAGTACCTCATGCCAATGTTGTAACAAACATTTTAGCACCCCCAAAACATTCAAATACATACCACCCATTTCAACAAGGACTCAAGCACTTTAAGTATAATCATGATGCTTCCAATGACCCATTTGAAAATTTTAATGGATCCCAATGAATTAATTCATAAGAAAACAAAAAGGTTCAAAAACTTATATTAGGGTGAATGTAAGGTTAAGTGGTTCACCTTTGTTACACAATGATGTTTTTTTGGTTAAGTGTAGTTTGTTCAAATGCATATAACAAATAATATACCTTTAAGTATTCAAGTTGGGTTTTGAATCTATACTAACATCTTGATAATGAACACATTTATTTAGTTTTTTACTTAAAAAAATCTGTTAATAATAATGGATTTTTGAAGTCTAAACATATGGATTATTTATTTGGTTAAAACATTAGAAATCAAATATTGTGTATGGATTTCCATTTTGAATTCTTATTAATGATTCAATATGTGTTATAATTTGAGATGATAAATTCATATCAAGAACCTTTTCTTTTAATACTTTAATTAATTGATAATTAACGATTTTTGAATGGTTAGAATTGAACCATATTTTCATAAGTTCATATGAGGTGCAATTTTTTATAAAATTTCAAAAACATTTCCGCCAAAATCATATTTTTTACAAGTTTTATTTGGGGCAATGCTAATTTAGATTTTTTTCACTTTTCTTTTAGAATTTCTAGAGTCCATAATAAAAAAATGACATCATCATATGCAAAACCTAAGGTCTAAAGTTTGGGTTTGGAAAGGAAGGTTTCCTAAGGTGGAAAGTTGAATATTTTCGGTGGATAGTTATTTTTTTTGGTGTCCTTGTGAAGGTCATGGGTAACACCAAAGACAAAGAAATGCATTTAAGTGTGATAAGAGGAGGTGCCATAGAGAAGGCAAATGTTGAAAAATGTCAAAGACATTGTAAAGCTCGAAGAAAAGAAGTTCAAAACACAGTTTCATAGGCAACAAGGGTGCTTGAAAATGATGAAGAGAATGTGAACCCTTTTGTGCCAATTGATGAACTTAGAAAGGTGTTGCAAGTCATTTACAAAGGTGAAACCTATACTTAATACATGTTTCATTACTAGTAATGAATTAATTAATGTTTACAAAGGTTTTGATTTAAACTTCCACAAAAATCAAATAGATATTTTATACATGTTTAATTATTATTATTTAATTAATTCTTACAAAGGTTTTTAATTTAATATTTACAAAAGTTAAATTTATTTAATACATGTTTAATAATTAGTAAATTAAAATTTATAAATTTTTTGACTTCACATTCATAAAAATGTTATTAAGTTGGTTATTAATGACCTATTAGCTTGTTCTTGATTTCTTGGATAACCAATTATTTTGACAACTGCTTGATATTGAATTTTCAAAATCTAATAATCTATTTGGATGAATCAATTATCATCCAGGTAAATTATCAAGCTTTAAATTCTAATTTTAGTGACAATGTTTCATTGGAATTGGTTTACGTAGGATGGGATTTTGGTGATCCTCATTGTGACAATTCTAGAGCCATTCTAGATTATAATTCATCATAGATCAAATTTCATTTTATAATCATTTTTTGTTGTTTGTCTTGCGCCCTTTCAATGTGTGTGTGTGTGTGTGGGTGTGTGTGTGTTTTTTTTTGGGTTTATTTGTATCTTGTAGTGAACTTATTTAATGAATCAAACTTTCATTGACAAGAATGAAAAAAAATATTAATGGAACAAAATGACATATAATGAAACTTATAATTTTATTTTATTTTTGAATTTTCTTTTGATTACAACAAAATTATTACGTCTAAAAAAATTAAAATTTAATCATTTTCATTGGTAGTGTGAAGCAGTGTGGAACCCAAGTAAAAATTAAAGAATAAAAAGAATAAAAAGAATTACATTCATTTTTGAAAAACCTTATAGTTGGTGTATACCAAGTCGGTTAACGGATGGTTCTCAACCAGTTATTTGATTATTTATTTTTATGCATAGCCGACGGTTATTATCCAATTTCTTTTCACAACCTACCTCAGGCCCCCAGCTTTTTGGGATATTGATACCCAAAGGTTATTGAAATGAAATAACCGGCCAACACTGGTTTTTTGGGCACTTGGAGAAATTTTCTAAGTGTATTTGGAGGGCACCTTATCTCTGTGAAGATCCCTCTTGGAGGGGAGACCTGACCTTTTTAAAGGGCACTTTATAACTAGAGTTTAACTCTGGTAAAGTCAGCAATTCTGTCCCACATTGACCTTGGGAACTTGGTACCCGGTTTATACCCGGTCACGTACCCGCTCAAAGCGCGTTTGAAGTTTGAAGAGGAAGAAGAGCGGCATGAGCGCCAAACCCTAAATTGGTGGCGCTCACAAATTCTGAATTGTCCCCTTGCTGAAGATTGCGACGATCGATCCAGCGAGCCACCGGGGGTGGCGGGTGCAACAGCAATAATAATAGCAGCAGGAAAGAAGCGACGATGAGAATATGGGCACTGTTGTTGGGCATCGTAGCAACAGCCCTGAGCGTGTGCCTCAGGACTGCAGACGGACTGACGATGACCGTCAACAAAGTGGAGTGCGTGTACGAGGAGGTGGAGTATGACGGCGACATGGTTTACGGCAATTTTGTGGTCCAAGACTACGAAATATTTTGGGGCTCTGATCACCCAGGCATCGAACTCGTGGTATGTGCAGCCTTTGAATCAAAATCCGGCTCTTGCTCGTAATAATAAATAGAATTGTGAAAAAAAATTTCCTCTTCTTCGTCTCCCAATTCTGTCTATTTCTTTCGAAGACGTCAAAATTCTTCTGTAATTGGACGTTTTTAGTCACGAATTATTATGGGGGTTTTGTTTTTGGGGGATCATAGGTGACAGGACCACAGGGCAACAAGGTGCACTCATCGACCACCAAGGAGGCAGAAAAGTTTGAGTTCCGAGCTCCCAGAAGAGGGCTTTACAAATTCTGTTTTCACAATCCGGCGCTTGCTCCTGAGGACCTCACTTTCTACATCCATGTTGGCCATATTCCAGGCATCCAGGATTTGGCTCAGGATGGTAGGAATCTCTCCCCCAATTCTCTAAACAATTTTGCACAAAGTTGTGCTTCTCATGGGTGTAGGGTTTAGGGTCTCTTGACATGGGTTTTGTGTGTGGTCACAATCACCAATTGCATGAGCATACACACATCTTCCTCATCGAGATCGATAGATATTAAGCTTTGGTTTTCCTGCAGGTTGGGCAAGAGTTTCTTTTGGGGTTCAGAGTGGGTGGTTTGTTCTCTTCTTTGGACATGTGTGCAAACATCATCCTTCCTGTCCATCTAGCATGAAATGCAATCCTGACCAACTTGTGAGGGGATGGATAAGCTCTACTTAGTTTATATAAGATGTGCAATTTGTACTTGGCAAACCAAACCCTCTGAAACAGGAGTGCACAAAATTGAATGTGCTTTCAAATATGCAATAGTTTGAGAGTTTTTCTTCTAATGTTTTTTTGGGGCTTGCAGAGAATTTGAAGCCTGTAAATGTAAAGATTGCACAACTTGCTGAAGCGCTTGAAGCAGTTTCTGCAGAAATTCGATACATGCAAAACCGAGATAAGCGCCACCGCAGCAGTAAGTCTGACACACATCTTGTCATCACAGCTTGATAGCATAATGAGAAAAAAAGAAAAACAAGAAGAAAAAGAGACTGGTCTGTGCTGGAATGCCACCTTCGAGAGTTTTCATATTGTATTGCAAGATGCTGATGAATTCTTTCTTAGCAAGAACATGATGTGAATTTCAAATACAGACCAATCGGGCTGGAGTATTATTAGTGCATAGATTTATTGGAGATTGGCATTGGAGAAGTGAACTCACCCAGAGTTGTGTTCTAATGCTTATTGAAGCAGAGACTACACACGTTTCTGTTGTGTCTAATAGATTCCTGTATGAATGTGGGTATTGCAGCAAATGAAAGCACACAAAGGCGGTTAATAGCTTACACAGTGGCAGAGTATGTGATGCTATTGGGAGCTAGTATTGGTCAAGTCTATCTGATACAACAGCTGTTCAGCAAGCGAATTGGTTACAATCGAGTGTAAAAACTCAAATTCCTCAAAAAAAGGGAAGGAATTCAAACCGTCAATCACAAACCTTTGTTGCTCTGTTTTGGCTTGCTATGGTTGTTGTCAGCACACACTATGTGGGTGTTGTACTGTGGACAAGAAAGGTTCCAATTACACTAAAGTTATTGTTTCTGGTCAAGGAAATCAGAGCGAATTTACTCAAGTAGCCCCAATTAGCTTGGTGTTGATTGATAGAGATGAAAATAAAAAATCCATAATGGTGGTGTGATTCTGAACAACCACATGGCAAAAAGTCCAAAGTGTCAAAATTGTGTGTGGTATCAGATGCCAAACCAAGTCATAATTATAGTAATGAAATGAAAGGCTTAAGCCATTTTACAAATTTGCAGTTTTTGATGAATATTTGAGGGTTGGTAGGTAGTATCCTCAGACACCGTGTTTCAATTGTGCAAGAGACTGCTATCCACAACATCTGCTCTGCTTCACACAGTGGTATCCTTTCCAAACTCTTGTTTTCAGAGATACAACAACTAAACAACAAATGCTCTGGCTATT
>Ga0209208_10011981_pt1 | contig 11049 bp, 6 predicted proteins | sample S1TSphfallax_3_FD_187694 | JGI IMG/M metagenome (GOLD analysis project Ga0209208, IMG submission 187694) | Host-associated microbial communities from peat moss isolated from Minnesota, USA - S1T2_Fd - Sphagnum fallax MG (SPAdes) (version 2) | ecosystem: Host-associated > Plants > Peat moss >... | reverse complement strand
AGTCATAGTGATATGGGTTTTTTTTGGAGCACATACCATGTCCTAGATTTGAAACTTGATGTGATTGTTGTCAATAGAGATCATTTGCATTCCAACCCCCACACCAATGGTCAAATCATGCATATTTTAAGTGCTTCTTTGCAACCTATTATAAGAGATGTGAAACATTTTATTTTAGATATGCATGTAAGAGACAAGCACTAAGCACCATGTAATAGACGTACAAAATCTCATAATGTATGAAACTATAAGACTTACAATTTTTTTGCAAGTAGACCATATTCAAAAATACATAAAAATTTGGAAGAAAACAATAATAGTTACAAATAGTAGTACCCTACAACATCCAATACACCAATGTATAACAACAAAATTGCATCCAAGATGACACCTTTGTTTCGATAACTATCCTTTGATTGATCATATCTTGAAAAAACCAATGTTTTGATGGACAAGGATGGGTGAGAGGGGGTTTGCATTTCCTTACAACTAATATTGCATCATGACATGCATAAAGCAAAGAAGCATAACCTACTTCCCAAAGATCCTTGAAAAGAAATTCATTGTATTATATGAACAAGGATAATGCCATTCCCTCAACCAACATCCAAAACTTACAAACATATAATAATGATATCACACATACTTATCAAATGCTCCAAATAGTGAGATGGCAACCCAAATTACATTAATTATGCAATTATTTCACACCTCTCATACATTTTTCAAGGAGGAAAGTAAAAAAAAACATATAGCATTATTTTAGCCATGATATGCACAAGGAACAAAAACAAGTTTGAACTACAAATCTTTTGAGGTTACAAGTAGAAAAAGATGTTGAACACTACTACCTTGGAGTATGTTGAGTAGGAGTTATAAGATGAAAAGAATGTGGGATTTTGAAGTGTACATATAGTGCAACTTGAGCAAGAGGAGGGTGGTGCCAAAAAGTGTTGTCCAATGAAAATTAAAACTTTGATGCACAACATGTAAGGCTATATAGTGAGCCCACATGATTGTTGCCAAACTTAAAACTAAGTGTACAATGAGCTTTTTTTTTAACACAAATAAACTTGGATTTTAATGTAAGGGACTAAAAAAACTTGCCATTCTTTGTAGTTCTAGGAACTTGTGACACGACTTTTATTTTTAATGTGAAGTTGAGTTTTTAAAATAACTCTTGAACCTTATAGGTTGAGGCAAAATCACACCCATATTGGGAGGTTACCTCCCATCCATGGGAGATCATGAAAATTTTCATCCCATTCAATTCCCTAGGAGTTGTGTTGGTTCACCATTTTCCTATGGCCATTCCATATAGGCTAAAAGAGTTTTTTGGATCACTAGGTTCACCATGGGAATAACCATTGGGGACATAATCAACCAAAAGGCTTCAAATAATAATGTATTAGTTTTCTTTAAACACTCTCAATCAAGCTAACTAGATTGTGGAGGAAAGTAGCTAAGCATGAAAAATTAGTTTGTTAGTAAATTGATCCTAAGATGAAAACTCAATGCTTTTCATCACATAGAATTATTTTTTTTGAACTTTGGTTTTGCAAAGTTGTGTGCCCCATCACCAACATCAATATTGCAAAAAATTTGGTCAAAAATAATAACATAAGGGATGAAAACAAAGTAACAAAATTCATCCACCATCCTTTGTTTAAGTATCTTCCCAATGTGGACGTGGTTTCTTCCATCAATTTTTTTGTTGTGTGAAATTTTGCCAAAATGAGAAATCAGTTTTGGGAATATGATCACTATTAAGGTTATTCTTGGATTTTTTTTTTAAATTGCCAAAAAAGGTAAGGGTTTTATGTTGGGTTTGCTAGATTTAAAAGGCCTATTCTTATAGGTTGCCAAGTAAAAGCAAGATTACTAAAATAATTATTGTCCCACTTGGCCTATTGCCATTTAATGTTAAATCCTTCTTAGGATGCTAACCAATTATGCTGCATTAAAAAAATTGAACAAAAATCATTGGTGTCACCTTGGCCACACATTGACAAACACCATTTGGGGTGTGATAGCTTCTAGAAAAAAATGCATGTTTGCCTTACTTTAGTCACCTAAAATAAAATACCTTTATCTAAAAATACCCAAGATTTGGTCTTTTTTCAAATTACCCATTATATATTAATGATATTTCAACATACTTTAGGAAAGTTTTTAAATAATTTCTCCTTTCTCAACCCTTGCAAGGTTTCATCCATATATTTCTTCTAGTCTTTGATTATATTGTTATTGTGATTTATTATGTCTAGGTGTTAGTTTAGGTTTTCCTAGATTTAATTAATAAATTAAAAGGACTTCTTGGGTATCACTCATTGCTTATATGCATGAAAAATTGAACCAATGACAACCAACACGTGGAGGAAAAAATTAAATGGGATGGGGAACATCTTATGGACCACATTGGGAAGGTATACCTATACATTGTAAAGATATTAAATCCTTGGTAAATCTTTGAATATTACAAAATTTATCCATAATCACATTAAATTAAGAGCTTGGAATTATTTACCAACATTTTTTTGGCTTGATATGGCCACTAAGGGCCCTCACATAAGAAGGAGACTTGGTATGTCATTTGCATTGCCTTGGCCCCTAAAAAGGTTACCCCTTTGATGGTGGCCATGTCCTTTTTAGTTCCATTCTTTCCCACAATTTTTTTTAATCCCTTGCTTATATAAAGAATCATGGCCAAAACAATGTGGGGCTCAATTTCACCCTTTCCCCTCTCCTTGTGAGTCATATTAATTGGGTACCTACCAATTCCAACCCTACTTTTTTTTTGAAATGAACCATTTTGATTGGCACATGATAAAAAAAGGTTGGACCTTATATGGAAGTTCCTAAAAATAAGAGTTTCATTTGCAAGATAGAGTGCTTCCCCTTTGCCCAAGGATTCCATGTATTTTTTACATGGAAGATTAATTCAAATATGTCATTCACATTTGGGAAGTCATTATTATGTATCATGCCCTCCTTCAATAGTTGAATAACAAGTTTGATAAAAAAGAAAATTATATTATTTCTATACATGCTAACATTTTCCCAATTTTTTTTTCCAATAAGTTGAAATAAACTTTATTTTGGTAACCTACTATCCAATATATTGTAATACATGGGTAGCTAATAATTTGTTAATATTGAAGATTTGATGTTTCAAATTTGAACACCCATGAAATGTTTTTTAAAACAATATCTCGAGAAAAATTTCAACCATTTTACAAATAACATAATTACTTGTCAATGTATTATTATAGCAATATTTGACTACAAAGATAACATGAGCAAGGGATTATGTGACAAAGCAAGCCATTATCAATTCACCATCCATTGGAAACATGTTATGACATGGTTTTGTTGGCTTTGCCATAGGGAAGAGACTATGAGTCACTACAAGATTTAAGGATAAAATTTTGGACAATTATGCATTTGATGACATGGGCATTCAAAGGCCTCCCATAGATGTGCACACATGCATAAAATAAGTTTTAGATGTTTTGATTAAAGTTTTAGGTTTTACATTTGCCTTGAGTACCCAATAAATGGAAAAAACCATTATGTAATAATTGATATTTATAGTTTTACAAGAACAATAGAAATTGACATAATCATAAAAATACAAATAACAAAATAATTAAGTTTTCTAATTTATAGGAACAAGGTTTTTATTTCAATTGCCACAACTAAATGCATTGACTAGGATTTATAGTATTAATTAACAATAAATGGTGACTTGTCCTTGATGGATAATAAATTTTTTGGGAATCCATAGGAATGTCAAAGAACTTAGAGCAAAAATTCATTTGATCCAATTTTAAAATTTGATTTTAATTTTGGGATGTTTGAAAATGGACACCTATTGTATTTACAAAGGACTATCAAGAGGACTCATATAATAAAATAATTTTCATTGAAAAACATATAGATGATAAAAATGTATCAACCACATTCAAAAAACACTCATAATTTTAAAAATGTGGAATTTTAAAACTTAAAAAATTCAAAGAATGTTTCAAAATTCCTTCAAAATTTTAAAGCTTCAAGAATATTTTATCACACATAAATGGGTTATAATGTACATGATGTATTAATAAAAATTACAATTTATAATATAATAAAACTAAAGAATGTGAAATTTTAATTTTTAGTGATGACTTAAAATTTTGATCATTTTTCAAGATGAAACATTGAATCTATAAGGAAATCTCACACTTTTAAAAATTCTTATTTATTCAATAATGATTAACAAATAAAATGACGCATCGGGGAAATTTTAAATATCTAAAAAAAACAAGTTACAAAAACTTTTATTCAAAAATTGATTTGCATGTAAAGTTATTTTTGGGAAAATGGACTTGTAGTCCTTTTCCAAAGTAATCATTTTGGCTCCTAGTTACAAGTTTTGACCCACCTCCCAAAAAAATGATGGTCCCTTTTGGTTGTACTATGAATTTTGATTTGTTACACAACTATGGAAAAAGGAAAAAACCAAAAAATGATATATGGACACTATGAGGTTAACTATCCAATTATGGAAAGAAATAAAGGTGTTATCACAATCAAATGAGCCAACAATGACAAAGGACTTAAGAACCGCAATCCTTTTTTTGGTCATTTTCACTTTCTCATAGAAAATATTTTTTGGATGAAATCTTTTGTAATATGTTATTAAAAATAAATATAAGTTCCTTAATACACCACATTTTTTGTATTAACTTTTGGTGAAAAATAAGAAATTTCTAAAAGTGTACAAATTTTACCAAATTTTGCATTTCAATTTGAAAAATAATCCTAATTTCAAATTGTATGAAAATATGTTAATTATTTTATGATTTTTTTTCTTGTATCATGAAATAAAACTTTGCTTTAGATGTCATGTATATTACATCCTATGTACATGTGGTAAAGGACTTTTCAAAATTTTAAATTCTATTCAATAGATTTTTAATTTCTAAAATTTTCAATTTGTGATTTTTTTTTACTATGGGTAATCAATTAACATAATCTCAATTTTTTTCATCAAAATTTTATCATTAAAAGAATATTTAGTTTAGTAAATTGAAAAATCAATTGCTTCTTATGCAATTGTTGTTCAAGTTCAAAGGTCTTTTGATTAAATCAAAACCCATAATATATATTTTTGAAATTTTATTTTGAATTCCTCAACACTCATATTAGTCATTTAGCACAACTTCCCATGATTAACATGACATTAAAATGACACTACAAAAAAATCTAACAAAGTTACAATTTTGAAAGATTTTGGTGGTTGTTTGACATGGTTTTTAGTTTGTTTGATTATGATTACACCGACAAGTGTAACCAATAAGGAAAAAAAATAAATTTATGTTTTTTTTAAAAAAGAAAAGTAAGAAGTTTAAGGTGGTATTCTTTTTTGGTAAATGCTTTTTGAATTATTCATTTAAAGTCCATTTTGGTCATACCATGAATGTTGATTTGCTACACAACCTAGTTGGGAAAGAAAAAAACCATGAAAATCATCATAGGGACTATTAAGTTATTTATCCATTTATGGAAATAAACTAGTTAAAGGAAGAAGAAAGAATAATTATCTCTATTCATTTTTTTTCAAGAAAAGTAAGAAGCACTAGGTGGTGTTGCTTTTGGTCCAAAAAAATTAAATAGTTCATGTGGGACCCCTTTTGGTCATACCATGAATTTTGACTTGTTACACAACTTTGTTGGGAAAGAACAAAAATCTAGAAAATAATATGGGGACTATGAAGTTAATTATCCATTTGTGGAAAGAAATCAATGAAAGGAACAAGATAGAATAGTTCACTATGTTCCCTTTTTCCAAGAAAAGTAAAAAGCAATAGGTGGTGTCCCTCTTGTTTCGAAATAAAATAAAATTCATGTAGGACCCCTTTTGGTAGTACCATGAATTTCAATTTGTTACACAACCTAGTTGGGAAAGGAAAAAGTTCGAGAAAATCATATTGGGGACTACAAGGTTAATTAACCATTTATGGAAAGAAACCAATCAAAGGAACAAGAGAGAATAATTATTTTGTTCCTTTTTTTCAAGAAAAGTAAGAAGCAATAGGTGGTGTCCCTTTTGGTCCAAAAAATCTAAATAGTTTGTGTGGGACCCCTTTTGGTCATTCCATGAATTTTGATTCGTTACGCAACCTTGTTGGGAAAGAAAAAGAAATAAGAAAATCATATGGGGACTATGGTATGAGGTTAATAATCCATTCATGGAAAGAAATAGGTGAAAGGAACAAAAGAGAACATGTATTTCTATTATTTTTTTTAAAGAAAAAGAATAACAAATTACTTAGTGAACTAACCTTGGTAGTTAGCATTGTAACAAAATCTCCTATTTGCTTTTAGTTTACAACCCAACCCTTGACAAATCTTTTAGGTTGATTCCAATTGACAATGTCCATTATGAAATGACCTTGGCCCATTAAATGTTATAACTTATAATGCATTTTACCTTATGTGTCAAACCTTGATGTATGTAGGCCCTGGCCAGTAACCCCCTTACATCAACTGGGGCACCAATGGCAACACTAAAATACATTGGGCTACTCATAGCCCAAGTACTTTCAAATGATTTTGTGAGCTAAATGAATCGAGTTCAATTGAAGTTTTGAATTTTCCCCATGAATGTTGATTATTATTCTATGTTGGTTGGCCAGTTGGTATGTTTGTAGAGGTGGGTTTGGCTAAGATGGCACTTTGTGGATGTCTAACATTACTAATGTTCATAATTAATTTAAGGTTACCTTCTATGCATGTTTGTTCATTTTGGGTTATTTCACATGACCAACCTCCAAGTCCATCAAAATTGATGAAAGCCCCAATATCTATTACGACTGGTTAATGTGAAATTGAATGTTGATAAGGTAGCCACTATGTCCCACTTCTCTTTAAACTCATTAGCAAGCCCTTTTCTATTTGGTTTAAACAACTTTTTCTTACATTGATGGCCATCAATTAAATGTTCACATGATTGGCATGTGCAAATCTATATTGGGATTCAAGTTATTATATGGGGCCCAATATTTAGACAAAATGTTGCCATGTGAGTGGTATGTGGGCTAAATGGTGGATGCATCAGTGATCGGAGAATATCAAACGATTATGTTGTTGTTGTCATACAAGAGGTTTTCATTATTGATGTGATTACAATAGATCCCGTAGACTCAAATGTTGAAGTTATACTATTTTGGTCATCCAAGTTCTTGAGACAACATTTGATAAGCAATGCGTAGCAGCACTTGAAATGGTAGCCTTTTCCATTACCATTAGTAATAGTGACAACATAGTTAAGCTAGGTGAATATGACCTTAATTGTTCATATTGGAGCAATGTAGTATGTAATGGGGTCTAACAAACATTATGAGTGGACTACTTTATGCACCTTTTGTGTGTGTATTGGTTAGGAAATTTTTGTTTGAATTGAATGCAGAGAACATACATTAAACAACCAAATAAACTTATAGCTTATTCCTTGTTGGCCAATTATCAATGTGGATTTTCTAGTCTAAACCTTAAACCTTTTTTGGTTTGGTTGTGGGGGTAGTCTTTTTATAAATTTTATATAGTTGTGTTGAGTTTGTTTGAACATGCTATAATTGCCATTTTGTAAGCATTATTACCGTGAAGCCCTATTAATGAAAAATTAAAACTAAATTGAAAGCCAAAAATTAGAACCCTAAATTTGACACCATAATATATAAACCTTTAAATGAAAACCATGATGCTAAAAAACCTAACTAAAAACCCTAATATTGAAACCCTCATATAAAAGCTTCTAAATGAAAACCATGATGATGAAAGCCTAACTAAAAACATTAATATTGAAACCCTTAATTTGATACCCTATTATAAAAACCTTTAAATGAAAACCATGATGCTGAAAGCTTAATTAAAAAACCTAATAATCAAACCCTAGTTAGAAAACCATAATATTGAAACCCAATTGTTCAATTCCACGTGTCATTAGTTGATTGATTAATAAGCACCATGTGGTGAGCTCTAAAGTCTAATTTGAAATCCAAATGCATTCAATATTGTTGAACAAAAACCAACAACTATCTTGAACTTGAAGTTGATCGTTGACTAAATCAACAATTCTCCAAAGGTATAAGAACTTTGTCAATGCACCATGTCAATCTATGATTTGAATTCAAATTGCCACATGATAGCATAAAATGAACACCACATTTTAAATTTAAAAAAAAAATTATAGTTATTTTTCAAACAACACAATGTAATTTAAATATGACAAGTGTCACCAATTCATTAGACCCTCATGCATGCCACATGTTGAAGTCTAATTTGTCCATAATTTTTTTGATGTAACATTTATTAAATTGAAAATACAAAGAGGATACATGTGGCAACCCATGATGGCTTAATAAAATGCCTTGTGTTCACATGACATTCATGGAAAATATATTTAGTTTATATTTAACACATCTTGTCTAATGGTCAAAAGTTGTGGATCTAATGATTCAATAATGTCCTCCATGACTATACTCACAAAAGTCATAGTTGTAAATTAAATTGCAACTAAGTCACAACAATGACTAGATGTCTTAAACAACATGTCCTATTTGATTATGTAGTCATGAATGTCTTCCATGACCAGTCACCTAGTCATAAATCAAGTCATAGAAGACACATTTTGGTACTATGTCCAATTCTAGAAGTTAAAAAATGTTTTCCACATTTATTCTTTGCTTTCAAAAAAGGATATTGTGCAAAGTGGCACAATAGGTAATCATGTCTAAGAGTATCATAACATGAATGTTTATGCTTCCATGGAGTTCATGTGAATTGTTTTCTAAAATTTTGAATGTGTTTTCAACAAAAAAATATTTTTTCTTATTCATTTGATTGTGCACAAGTTCCAAATTGTTGTGCATCCCCTTTTCATGGGGTGCCATTAATTAATTGAGTAAAGGGTAAAATTTATTCTTAAGAAACATGGATGAATGCAATCTTAACAATGAATTCTTTCTATGGGTGAATGCACACTACGATTTACACAACAAATGATCAAAAAATGAAAATATTTAAAATCTGTTGAAATTTGATGCATCATGATGGATATTTGGAAAATATTTCTCAATTAAAATTTGCAATCAATGTATGATTATGTTGTGAAATTGGCACACACATGAACAATTCAATTATGATTTAAAATACATAAAGAAGATTTAAGATCTTTTATTATTGAATTTTTTTCCATGAAATTTTGTGCATACAAAAAAAAACCATAAAGAACAATATTTTTCATCGGAGCCTTCAATCTAGATTGAAGTTGAATAATTTAAATAAAATAATATCAAAATATTTGACAATACATTAGGCTATGATAATGTTGATGATTATGATGTTTTTAGCTTGGTAAATGATATTCCATTGAAGACATATTTGGTCCAAGTGTTGTTTTTTATCTATCTATAAAAGTGATATAGATTTTTAAAATTAGTAAATTTTATGGTAAACTATAATCAAATAAAATCTTGAAAAATATTTGTAAAATTATTGGTGTAAATTTACACAAATACACACAATAAACTAATTTCATATTCATGATTTTCCTAATTTAATATATTTTTGAAACCCAAATCACTTATATGTGATTTTTAGAACAATTTGAAATGATTGAAATCTTACATGTTGGATTTTTGATGCAATATGTAATACCAAATTTGCCTCAAAGCATATACATCATACCATGCATTTATCCTTGAGTCAAATAAATAATAATATTAAGCACGAGTATACAATGTAAAATTTCAAATCATTTGAAAGTAGTTAACATTTCTAAAAATTTCTATTAATATATTGTTCCCATTTGTCAACTATAACTTGACAAATAATGATGTACACCCTATACTTGTGGTAGTAATAGTCATCAAAAAATGGACTTGCAAGTTTGATAACTCAATAAAATGTGTAAAATTTATAATTCCCTAAATACTAGGCTAATGTTCAAATTTAAGCTTTAAAATCTAACCATGATTATATCAATTTTAGTTCTAGAAGGCTAGGAAATCATACTCTTGAAGACAATGTTTATAATAATTATCACTTCATTGACAACAAGGGATACAATACTTTGACCAACAACCAATATTTCATGATACACTTACACATTTAACACCTTGAGAATTAATTTGTTAACAATGCATGCAACATGAACCTTACAATATCACAAGCTTATGCTTTGAATCTTGGTCTTAGGCCTACTAGCACCAATTTAATGTAACATTATTACCATGGGTTTTCTAGCTCCAAATTTTCTACTACTTATGGTAAAAACACCTCTTAATCTACTTTTGGTTATAAAAATTATATAAGAAACTCACAAAATTTGCAACTGTGGGGATCAATATATATTTTTTTCAATTTTCTGATGTTGTGTCATTGGCTAGCATCCTGAGAAGGATTTAAAGCACTAAATGGCAGCATGTTTTTAAAACTTGTTTAAATAGTTTTAAAATATTAATTGAAAAAAAATGTTACCAAGCTAAAATCAGAATCCAAATGTGTCAAAGAATTTCCTTTTTTTTTTCGAAATTTGGCAGTCTATGTAGGAAAAAAATGGAAATATTGTGACAAAATATTTACTTTTAATTTTTGGCATTTTGGCGAGATTTCGCACTTAATTAAAACGCTAGTCGGGACTGACCACTTATCTTGTTGTTTTGTTTGTTTTGTTTTGTTTTATTGCTGAAAGTTTAGAGCATTTGATTTTTCATCTTGAGCTAGGCTAATAAGCGTGTGCTATTTCTAAAAACCGGCTACCATTTGTCATTGCGGAACAGAAGTAAATTGTTGGCTTTTCGGTGTTTCGGGATCATGCATGACGCACACATGATCCTCTTCGATTCCAAACATGTGCATTACTTTAACGCGAAAGCAGCTGATCTAAGTGACTATTCACATGCTTTAAATGGATTGAAGATGGACTTGTGACCGGCGTGTTGGAGGACCCACCCTCACCCCATTCTCTGACCGTCAGAATCTAAGGATTAAATTGTCTGT
>Ga0209208_10011980_pt1 | contig 11050 bp, 7 predicted proteins | sample S1TSphfallax_3_FD_187694 | JGI IMG/M metagenome (GOLD analysis project Ga0209208, IMG submission 187694) | Host-associated microbial communities from peat moss isolated from Minnesota, USA - S1T2_Fd - Sphagnum fallax MG (SPAdes) (version 2) | ecosystem: Host-associated > Plants > Peat moss >... | reverse complement strand
AAAAAAAAAAAAAAAAAAAACATTAAAAAAAAATCATAGTTCACTACGGTTTAAACAAATTGGGATATCTTTTGGTGTAACCCCTAGAGGACTATTGAGGTGAATAAAAGTGTCATGATTCTTTTTTGCATAATATTTTCAAAACCTTGAATCAATCAGAGTGTTTTTTTTAGGCAAGATTTTGTCACAATGTTTTGTTTTGTTTTGTTGAAAATAGTGACAAAAAATGTTTGTTTAGTTTTTCAATTGCTAGAGTTTTGTTGTCAGATTTTTTGTGTTAAGTTCTAGCAAGGTGGCAAACAATATAAAATGATGCTTAACTTTTTATAATCTTCATTTTTTTGTTGATAACTAGATTTGAATTTAGAATCTATGAACTTATTGACAAATGATCAAGATGGTGAGTTGTGAATTTGGTGCTACTAATGAGGTGTTAACTTCTAGTTAGGTCAAGAAATAATGAGCTAAAAGTAATTTCCTCACTGCTTACTTTCATCATCTATGTTCTAATGGAACAATGTTATTATTACAAGAAGTTCATGAAACTAATACCACAATTCAAAATATTTTGAAAAAATACATTACATTAATTATCAGAATGATGGTATTTAATGTTTGGCCATTTGGCATATATTATTTTAGATATAAAGTCTAGATTAACCTACTTATTATTATAATTAAATTTGTTGCTTCCATCATGGCATCCAAGGTTGTGAAGGCTAGTATTGACCATTACAACTCATGTGGGGGTGTGCAGCTCTTGCTATTGAAGGGATTAAAGCCAATTATTCACAATGGGTTGAGTGGATTGGTGATCCCTTTCTTCAAAATCCCCATCCCTAGGTCACATGTAACACCATCAATGCTAGTGCAAACAATCCTTTCATTATAGCTTGTGTGAGTGATTTTCCTTTGAAGCATTAGTGTACATAATTGATTTAATGAAGATAGTTATGTGTAGAACTAGTGGAGGTTTTCTTCTTTACATATGGGTAGTATTGCAAATCATTTTACCTCATAATTTAGTTTTTTTATTTTCATTATTTTAACATTAGAGAATAGGTGTGAATAGATGTCATGTTTACCATTCATTTGTTTTGTTCAGTTTCATCTTTTTCTCCAAATAATAATTTAAATTTTTATTTTGTATTTAGGTGTTGGATAACGATTGAAAGAAGTTGAATATGTGAGTGGGGTTAACTAATTTAAAGGTCTATAATTCCATAAATGGCTATATTGTTCAACTGTATGTATTTGTATTTAGGCTAATTATCCATTTTGTAACTTTTTTCTAGTCTTTTATTTTTTATGACTTGTCCATTGAGACAAGGTTTTTTTTGGCATGTACCTAATTTCAAAAGTTGGACTTTGTAATGGTTGATAGGAACCTAAATGGTATAATCTAAATGGGCCCATTTCTCTTAGTTTTAGCAAGCTAATGAATCTCACTAGCATGTATGCATTGTTATCAACTTATTGCATTTTTTTGTTATGAAATAGTTCTTAAATATTTTTTTAAGTGTTCAGTTCCACCTCATCTACTGAAATCTTTAACAATCTAGATAGTTTATTGCATTTATTTTTCTTATTTTTCGTGTTGTAATAATTATAGGTATTATTTCCAATTTTTCATATATTACAATCTAACATGAACCATAATTTCATTTTGGTTAATTCTTGACCTTGATTTTTTTCGTGTGACGTGTAGTGTCTTGGATAACAATCAATTGAATGGTCTTTTACTAGACTTCTCAAAATTTCCAAATCTCATCATTGTGTACATAATTCCATAATGTTAAAATTAATCAAATTTGCCTCAATTATATTCAAGATATTTTTATTTGAAGGCCATGAATCTATTTGAATGTGAAATATTTTTCTTAATTATGAATGTGTGTGTGTGTGTGTGTGTGTGTGTGTGTGTGTGTGAAAGCATATTACAATGTACTTTTTTGAAAGTCACAATTTCAATTTTTTTGAATTAATCAAGTCTTGTTGTATTTAATTCAAAAGCATTTAAGGAGGAATGCATTTTTAAAAATGAAATACAATTGAGAATTATATTATAATCTTGTCAACTGATCTATAAAAATTACACCAAAAAAATCAATAATTAGTCCAAGGAAGACTTTACAATGTAGGGTATATCTAAGTTCATAATCCAAATAACCACAATTATGGACTTTTTGCTTTTAGTGCAGTTGAAAAACATGTCTATGACTTTGGACCAACACACATTGAAGTATCATAACTCTTAAGATGAAAAAATCAAGTAAAAAAATTGTAAGTTCTTTCTTTCAATATCTAAATTGATTTTTTGTAAATCAATATTTAGTAAATAAGTTAAAAAAAGGTTTAAATTAAGGAGGTATGAACTTGGATATGAAAAAAAATGTTAATTTCAAAGTGCAAGCATGATTGGGGTATCCCTTTTGGAACACTAAGGACTCACTCATAGAACATTCAATTCACCTTTTTTTTGTTTTTCTTAAGATTTGTCTTAAATTTATCCTTTTTTTCTCATGTCAAATGAAATAATTTTGTTCCAAATTTTATATAGGCATCTAGTATATATATTATTTTCACTTATGAAAATAAGAATAATAAAATTTATCCAATGTGGGCCATGTTCTATCAATGGCTCAACATTCCCAAAAATTTCATTTTTTGAAACTTTTTACATTGCAATAGGGCACTTGGTTTTTATCACACTCATACATTTTGTGTACATTAGTACCTAAGGTGTCTGTGGTAAAAATCTTGGGCCAAACAAATTTGTTTAGACATTCCTTATGAGTCCTTGAACTTTTTTTTTTCTTAAAAGACAAAGTTTTGGATTGTTTTCCAAGACATGGTAAAAAATCTTGAAACTTGTCCAAATTTGACATATTATGCATAGAATAGTACCTTAATAATATATCTACCGATGATAAAAATCAAATCTTCAATATGAATTTGCCATTAAATTACAACAATATTGAAGTGAGGGGGTCCATTGGATATAAAAGGAAACGATTATTTTTGGTACTCCAACCATGCTTTGACCCCTCAACATCATTTAAATTTGTTTTGGGACTTCAAATACACTAGATTTGGAATCTGATGCAAATTTCCAACTACTCATTTTGGTCCACCATAGTGTGCTTTCACCCATATATAGTTGCCATGGGTTATGCACATAAATAGTTTTGTAACTTGACATGTTTCATTACAAATCAAAAGTTCAAGCATAGTTAAAGAGGAGGTAATTGAAATTAGGTTTATAAAAAAACTAAGCAAACCAGCTTTCTTATATAAGTTTAATGTGCTACCAAAATTCAAAATCCTTAAGTATGTGTTGAATTTTTATTTTTTTTCAAATTTTACAAAATGTGTTAGAGTTTGTTAGATTTTTTAAATGTTTGAATTTGATTTATTGTGGCATTTTCATCTGATTTGAAATATTGCAAGGTGCAACCAATTATAGGATGTAAGATTCTTGTTATGTATGTATCCTCAAATGATTAATTGAAATTATTCAAATTTCATGTCTCAAGAAGTTGCGCACACACACACACACACACACAAATATGAATCAGTAGTGCAAATACTAATTAAAATAAATGTATGTATGTGGGTATTCTTATTTGGTGATGTGAAGGAATAGTCAATTCATGGATCAATTCCACCTTCAATTTGGGCCATTTCCAACCTAAGTTGTTTAGATCTATTTGAAAATGATCTTTTTGGCAATCTTATACCTAATATGAAGACTTCATGCCCAACATCTTTGGAAATATTGTAAGTGTCTTCTTACAATTACAAATATTGCGTATTGAATTTATGGCATGTTGATTGCAATTTCCTTATCATTCCTCATTCACCATAAAATATTTGTAATATAAATCAAGTTTAAGCTAAATAGATTAAATTGTAGTTAAAACTTGATAAAATAATTATAGTAGTTTAGACATTTATCACAAGTTCATATTTGTAAATTGTGTATAATTAGTGTTGAAACATTGGGTGAATGCATGGTAAAGTACACAACTCACATTAATATCCACCAAATTTAAAAGCCTTATATTTTGAACATCAAAATATTATTTATTCCAATGATATTTAATATGTGCATTTAAATATATTTGAGAAAATACATGCATATGAAAATAGAGTTCCATTCTTACGAAATATGTTTCAAGTAATTAGAATTAAAAATATTGGATTTAAAAATAGTTTCAAGTTAATATTAGCCTTTAAATGCATTTATGCACTTTCATTGTAGGAATTTGAGAGGAAACAATTTGGATGGTTCATTTCCATTAAATTTGCTCTACTATTCAAATACAACCTTGAAAGAAATGTAAGCACAAACATATCAAATATAAAAAAAATCTCATGTTCACTAGTTTTGAATTTCTAAAGAAAATTTACGTAAGAAGCTTTGGAAATATGTAACAATAATAAGTATAATAAAACAATTCAGTCAAGGTTTAAATGATAATGACTACTACAAAATTTGGGTCTAGTTCACTAGTCACCACTTAACGGACTAATGAATCCATTGGATCCCCACTAAGTCCCATCTAATGGGACTAGTGAATTCACTCAAAATCTAATGAAAGCATTTGATGAACAAGGATGCATTTTGTTGTAGTGAATGAACATGTACCAAAAAACATATTTTAGCAATAATTGGTCATCATGAAAAAAATGACAAACATGAATATTCAATGTGGTTTGAAATTCCAAACATTGTGCTAAGTATATCACAATTTGAACTAACATTGTTTTTAATGTTTCATGTAATTTTCTTTTATCATAATAACTTTAGTGGGACCATGAATATGTTTACTTGGGATAAATAAGCATATATGTTGCAAGGAATAATCATTTGAATGGTGAATAACAGTATAAGTATACTAAAGCCAAGTTGGGATGATAAGAATGGAATTTATTCCCCAATCTTGTAAGTTTCCAACTAAAATGTTGTTCAATTTTGATCATATTACACATGAAATGAATCATGCACCCAATTTAAATTTCAAGTTTAAGTGCATTTAATTGCAAATCAATGTGTAAGATGGTAGGAAATGGAAAGCCTATTGCTTAAAAACATGATAATAAATGATGTTTCCATTATATTGTGATTTGGACATTATTACATATTGGATGACAATGGACCTTTCTTGCAAGCTCTAAGGGAATCCAATTTGCAACAAGCTTAAAAGTTATAGTTTTGATCTTCAAATTTCATATTACCAATAATTGAATTGTCATTACAATACTGTTTTTATGAATATTAAAATAGGTTTGGATCATACCCATTATTATTATTACTAGTGGGTGCCCGTGACCTTCGGCCACTGTGAAGTCCCTCGGCTTCTTTAAACTTGGTTTCATCCATCCCCTTAATCAGGATGGACAGTAGCTAAAAGAAAAAAAGTTTCCCCAAAATCCGTCCCGTCATCAAGCCAGACAGACATTTCATCCATCCCTTTAATTGGGACGAACAATAGCTAAATGAAAAAAAAGGTAGTCTTGGTCAATACAAAAAATAAAAATAAAAAATGATTCTGGGCTATCCAAGCTTAAATATTTTTTTCTGGTCTTCCCCTAAATTCGTCCCGTCATCAAGCCGGACGGACATTTCATCCATCCCCTTAATCGGGACGGACAGTAGCTAAAAGAAAAAAAGGTAGTCTTGGTCAATACAAAAAAATAAATATAAAATGATTTTGGGCTGTCCAAGGCCTAAATATTTTTTCTGGTCTACCAAATCTTTTGCTTCAAAAAATCAGACTGCCCCTAATTTCTTTTTTCTCTGGAGTCAGTTACATCTGGGGAAGTTACATCTGGGGAAGCTCCACATGGAACGGGCAGTAACTGGAAGAATCTTCTAGGCACTGCCCACACAGACAGACAAACAAACACTGTTGCTTTTATATATAAGATTATTATTGTACATATTAGACTCTAAACATGACAACATTGCAATTTGAGATGATATCTTTGTTGACTTGTCTTAAATTTATAGACAAAATAGTTGACAAAATGCACATTTTCATTCATAGAAAACAAACAAAATTGATTCAACAAGTTATTACTAGATGGTAAAACAAATTTTTGTTCAAAGCCTTGAGTCACCAAATGAGGTTTTTAAATGGCATAAATACTACTCAATTTACAATGTAATATATAAGTGCATGACCTATCAATTAAAAAATTAATTATCATAATAGAATTTCAAGTTTTTTAAACTTGAAGTTCTATTGACTTTGAGCTTTAAAATAAAACGTAAAGACTTGGTAAATTAGCTTGGATGAGGTAGCATTAGAGATTTGTTTGGAGTAGGACCTTTTTGTTAAAAAATTACCATGTGATAAAAAGACTAGCATGATGTACAAGTTCATGGCCTTTTTAAATGTTGTAATGGTGATTATCATTTTGGAATCATTAGGCCATTTCTTTGATGTTAATGACTTCAAATGATGAATTGTTTTGCATTATTTTCAATGTACAATTGAAACCAACTTTCAAGTGATAAAGGATAAGCTAATTTGGATATTGTCCACAACATTCTTTTTTATTGTCATTTTTTGTGGAATTTTTTGTGTTGTCATATTTCAAAAGTATCAAAAATATATGTTAGTTCTATATGAAATGCAAACTAGTATGCTTAAATTCACATTAATTGTTGTATTATATGTTTTAAAAATAATGTATGCTTATTTATTTCTTCACCAAGGTTTTGATAGTTTTAACCCATAAGGATAATTCCAAGGCAAATTTGACCTAAAATAATTTATGCAAAATTTTAAATAAATTGAAATCCAAATCTTTTCAATTTTCAATGCTATGATATTATGAGTAATATGAATTTAAAAAATGGTTAGAAATGTGAATCCTAATTTTTTGAATCTTTGTACAAAATTTTCTAAACAACAAGTGAAACCTACATTATATTTATATAATGTTCTAAAGTCAACCACTAAAATTTTTCATCATGACAACAAGCTAGGAAAAGGGGGGTTTGGTGTTGTTTACAAGGTGAGTTTATATCATCTTAATACCCCATGTTATTATTAACAATCTCTTAAATAATTTTCAAGATATAGTTAATCATTTGTTTTCAAGCTTTACCTTTGACTTTACCAACAATTGACTTGGTGCACCTCTTTTGTGCATTGTAGGGGTCCTTGGTGGATGGGACAAAGCTGGCAATGAAGTTATTAACCACCAAATCCCACCAAGTCATTGATGATTTTTTTAATGAAATTGTGTCCATTAATGGCATTATGCATAAAAACCTTGTGAAGTTGAAAGGGTGTTGTGTACATCATACACAACGCCTTCTTGTGTATGAATTTTTGGAAAACGAAAATCTTGCTAAAGTTTTATGGGGTGAACACCATTTTTTGACCCTAGTTGTGTTAAACATGGACATATGTAATCGAAATGTGGTATGATATAATACATATAACATGAACTTTGATCCATGATCCATCATATAAACATGTTTATATTTACATGATGTGGATTTAAAAAGAATCTTTATTCTTTGATTCGCCAACACGAATTGAAATATGTATGGGAGTTGTTCGCGGGTTGGCCTACCTTCATGAAGGTTTGGACCCATGTATTATGCATTGAGACATCAAAGCTCCCAACATTCTTCTTAACAAGAACTTCAACGCTAAAATTGCAAACTTTGGGTTGGCAAGATTATTTTCTATTGATCAAAGTCACTTATTTACAAATGTGAAAGTTGGAACACTATAAGTATGAAAAGCTTGATTGATTACCTTCACCTTTGAGTAGGTTTTGCAATTTGTGAATCTAATTATTGATCAATATTTTATTACAAAGTTTAATTAACTTGGTATCATAATTTTTTGTGAAACTTAAGTGTCTACATTCTTCATTTAATTAACATATTTTATTTATGGTTTCCTTGTTCTTATAGGGGATACATGTTTCAAGAGTATGTAATTCATGGCAAATTAAGTACAAAGGTTGATGTATATGGCTTCGGGGTTCTTTTGCTTGAAATTGTGGGTGGAAGAAAGAGTGTAAACCCCGCTTTACCAACAAAAAAAATTAGCCTTGTTAATTAGGTATGTAAGTGCATTTGAATGGTTTTTTTTTTACAAAATTGCATTTCATTTATGTTGTTAGAAAGGATGAATACATGAAATTGTTTTATCCATAAAAAGGTTGCATATTGGGTAATTGAATTATTAATTAAAAAATTCATGTTGAAGTGAATGGAAATCATGATAGGTTTTAGATTTTTCATATGGAGGAAGTTAAAGAATTTGGTATAATTTGTTGCACAAAGAGAAAAAAAACTATACCATTTTTTTGACATTTAATACATTATCTAGAATTCAATTCTATAAGCTCCAAAAATCAAAATGATGTTGATCATGGTGAATGATAAAAAATATGTTTCTAAATCTATATATGTTGCCAAATGATTGTAGGCAAACAAATTTGGAAAAAAAAAATGTTGAATGATCTAGTTGACCAAAAATTAAACAACATCAATGTCATCACATATGAAGTGCAACATGTGATTAATGTGGCACTTTTATCTTAACAAACAGATCCAAAAAAATGTCCATTGATGTCCCATGTGTTGGTTATGCTAGAAGGGAAAATGGATCTACTTAAAAGTTCATCATCTATAGATCTTAGTTCTTGTACATTTTGAAATGGAAGAAAATCACAAAGTTTCATGAAAGTTAATAAATTAGATGTAGTTAAATAATATTTGAATATATAACTTAATTCAAAGTTTTAGAAGATGCATTTGAATTTGTTAATTAATGAATATAATTATGATTTACACATGTTTTTTAATTTAAAAAGTAGAAAGTTCAATATTATAATAAACCTACCAACTCAATTAAATCAAATAATGATATTAAAATATTCATTTTTTGTTATATAATGTGTTCAAACCTTATTTGGAACATTCATCATTAAAAAAAATCATGAATTTGGGGAATCAATGGCTTGTATGATGACATTGGCTGATGCAATCTACTAGTTAATGTTAGCCCAAAAAAGATCAAAAAGAAAAAGAATTTAAAAATAAAATTAACATTGAATTATAGATAAAAGGTGGTAATTTTCTTTTACAAGAATTAATTTTCTTTCTATAGAATTTAAAGTTATTGTAATACAAATTAATCTCAAGCATGCAGATTTTTTTTTGAAGGTTAAATTTACACTAAAGAAAAATTCTCCAATTTTTTGTCCCAAAAAAAAAAGCACTAGTGTAATGACTAGTCCTATCTTTCTTTACTTCTATAATCAATCCATATAACAAGCGCCACAAGAATGGAAGTTGGAACTCAGAACTTCATCAAAGTGATCTGAAAAATGGCATTTGAAAATCAATTCTGGAAATAACATAATCTTGACCACCAAATCTTGATTGAATATCCAAAACCTTTCAACTCTCCTCCTCAGAGTAAGATGTTGTAGCTAGATTAATAAGTGGTCTTTCACGTTCATGTGGTGACTTGTAATCGGTCCCTCAAATGCATGTGATTCCTTGATTTGTGGCAAAACCATCAAAATTGGAGCCATTTCATTCTCAGTTAAGAATTCTGAGAATTGGATCAATTACGATAAGAGAAGCATTCAATATCAAGGATATGTATCTTACCTATGAAGAGGACCACTGGAATAATTTCTGCTTCACATTCTTCTCACTATTCTGCAACTTTACTATCAATCTATTCCCAGACCTTTGACCTAATCTCACCCTGGTGTATCTCCAGCAAACACAGCCAAGGATCCTTGGGACTTGAGTCCTGAAAAACAGAACCAAAGTTTGTATTCTCATGTAGATTCAGGAACTTGAAGCTCATGCACATCGTTGATGACATTCTTGAACGTAAAATGTAATTATCACCTTGTACCTAGGTCAAGCCCAAGCTATTACAAAAACTGAAATAATCAGTCCACAAGGCTATTATTCTTTGTATTCTGGACACATATACATGTGCAAACTTCGTCTGCCAATATTCATAACACTCGTATTGTTTAGTGGTCTCCGTTTCCATCCCTTAAATGGTTTAACCAAGTGATAAACCCATATTACTTTTGAACTTCCAGTCTGTATAAACCTCAAAGTGATGAATGGTCTAATTAGCCTCATGACCCTACCTTAACTGATTCTTGAAGATGTATACTCAAATGTGGGACCAGGTAATTCACCTGCTGTTGATAACATCGATCTCATGTAGGGTCACAACATGGACCACTTCTTTCCACTTTTGAAGCTCTCCCATCCAGGCATTGCACAAACTTGGTTTGGGAACCCATAGCATCATAGTCACATGACCGTGCAAAAGAGCACCCTAACTTTGAAATTTTGCCTGATGCCTTGTCGATAGCAATCACATCACCACTTTGCACTTTGGCCTTTCCTAATGCCTAAATCATCTTTGCACCTAGGTCATACACTGTTTCCATTTCGGTGGTTTTGAGAGTTAGCTTCCCAGTCTTTGATGCTGCTCCTGTTGTTGCTGGACACTTGATTTGAATCTCCACCACTTCTCCCTCAAATCTCTGGCTCTTCTTTGATTCTTAACTCCAATATCTTTCCTGAAAGCCTGTGCATAATATAACAAAAAACAGTAAGCAATAACAAATTGTTTGCCTGGCCATCATCCTACGTGGAATCTTGAAATGATAAAACCTTTTTACCAACAACTCCTCACATGTCAACCATACTGCAAAATGACTCAACAGATTTTGCACATAATGTGCTGTTCAAAAAATGAAGAGACTGTTCCTTGCACACTGATCATGTCTCACAAAAAACACGTTACCTGACTGAGAGCCTCCCTGTCTTGTTAATTTCTAGAGAGAATATTTCACTTCCTGCCATCATCATGGCAAAGGGAGTTTCTTCACTGAGAGCCTTTACCATCCATGGCTATTGCAGTCGTTCCTCTCCCGAACTAGCCAGCCCAAAAAGCACCCCATGTCCTGCAATTTGCCCCTCTTTTTTATCATCTGAAATATGATGCCTGCTGCTCTTCTTGCAGAT
>Ga0209208_10011979_pt1 | contig 11050 bp, 6 predicted proteins | sample S1TSphfallax_3_FD_187694 | JGI IMG/M metagenome (GOLD analysis project Ga0209208, IMG submission 187694) | Host-associated microbial communities from peat moss isolated from Minnesota, USA - S1T2_Fd - Sphagnum fallax MG (SPAdes) (version 2) | ecosystem: Host-associated > Plants > Peat moss >... | reverse complement strand
GTAAACACTGCAATTTTGAACAATCAGATAAGTTCAATTCCACCAAGCTTTGAAGTTTCTCGAACTCCTTTGGTAGTTTCTCCAATTTGTGGCACCTAGATAATCGAAATGTCTTCAATTGTGACAAGTCCACAATTGAATCAGGTAAACATTGCAACTGGGAACAATCAGATAAGTCAAGTTTCACCAAGTTTTGAAGTTTTCCAAACTCCATTGGTAGATTCTCCAATTTGCCACACTCAAACAATTGAAATGTCTTGAGTTGTGACAAGTTCACAATGGAATTAGGTAAACACCTTAGTTCTAAAAAATTAGATAAGTCCAATTCCACCAAACTTTGAAGTTTTCCGAACTCCATTGGTAGATTCTCCAATTCAAGGCACCCCCACAATCGAAATGTCTTCAATTGTGACAAATCCACAATTGAATCAGGTAAACATCGCAACTTGGAACAAAAATATAACTCTAGTTCCACCAAGCTTTGAAGTTTCCCGAAGTCCGTTGGCAAATTCTCCAATTTGTGACACCCCCACAATCGAAATGTCTTGAGTTGTGACAAGTCCACAATTGAATTAGGTAAACACCCCAACTCAATACAACTAGATAAGTCTAGTTCCACCAAACTTTGAAGTTTCCCAAATTCCACTGGCAAATTTTCCAATTTGGGGCACGCCTGCAATCGAAATGTCTTCAATTGTGACAAGTCCACAATTGAATAAGGTAAATACCTCAATCGGGAACAACGAGATAAATCTAATTCCACCAAACTTTGAAGTTTTCCGAACTCCATTGGTAGATTCTCCAATTTGAGGCACCTGGACAATCACAATGTCTTCAATTGTGACAAGTTCACAATTGAATCAGGTAAACATTGTAACTGGGAACAATCAGATAAGTCTAGTTTCACCAAGCTTTGAAGTTTCCCAAACTCCATTGGCAAATTCTCTAATTCGAGGCACTTGGACAATCGAAATGTTTGCAAGTTTGACAAGTCCACAATTGAATTAGGTAAACATCCCAACTTGACACAACCAGATAGATCCAGGTGTTTGAGTTCCTTCAGTTGAAACATGGAGTCGGGTAATGCCTTCAAACTCGAGCAAAATGCCAAATTCAACTCGTTTAACTTCAATAATTTCCCAATATCCTTGGGAAGTTCTTTAAGAGCTTTGCAATTTGAAAGGATCAATGTTCGCAAGCCTTTAAAAGTGATCTGTAATCCAACATTGCAAAAGGTAAAATGTTTTCATTAGCTTATAATGCATTGAACACAAAAACCCCATCATGTGGTGTATTAGTTTGATAATGACTGAGTTTTACATATTCAAAACTGAAATATATGTGCAACATAACCTCTATTGGTGCATTCCCATGCATATTCAACAAAATTATACCTCAAGGTCATTGGGCCAAATTTGTATTAACTCCTTGTTGGAAGTCAAATTGAGCACCGCCAACTTTTGAAGGTCTAGTTCCAAAGGTAGTGTTGAAAGATTCGAGTCCATCCATTGGAGCCAGCTCAATTCTCGTGACCAAGTAGAAAAATCACCCTTCACATTATCACCATCCAATAAAAGGAAATGCAATCTACTCATGCCTATGTAATTTTCAGCCACATTAGTTGCACCAATGCCACCATGACCAACTCCAAGTGTTGAAAGCCCTCGGACATTATTTGTACCCTACAAATCCCACACAAGTGTGCAAAGGAGTGATTTGATGAAAATTCACATGCCAAAACCATGGTCCACTAAAATGTTTAACCTTAAATGCCCCAATAAACAATTTTGGTCGGTATTTTAATTAGTGTTAAAATGAACTCTTGGGACATTGAAGGGTTAAGTGTTAATTTGACAAAGAATACATATGGTCCATGTACATCTTTTTTTGTTAAGACAAATGTACAAGGAAAATAAAATAAGGTGGGATAGTTGATATGTATAATGTTGGGCACTTGGTAGAATTTAATGCGTATTACAAGGACCTTTGAATATAGATCACCAAAAAATGACAAATATGGCCGAGAACTTTTATAGATAACATAATACATATTTTTGTGTATGTTTTATGGTTGCAAAATTTGACCTTTTTATATTTACATTACCCAAAGGTTAGTTTCATCATTACACAACCTTTTCGATACACATATTTAAAAATGGTTCAAAGTACATGACATTCATGTCATGCAAATGGTCATGAATACTATAGCTAGTGATAATATGGATCATTTTAACTACTCCTTTGATGTAATATTAAATTAGAATATGTTTGATCACAAAAGACAAAGAATTAGTTAAAACTTTAAATAATAAAATTATTTTTTTCAAATTTTGATTAATTATTCATTTTCTCAATGTGGATATTGACCCTAAATTACAATATGTGTAATTTGATTTTCAAAGCCTTTTATGGTTATCCCGCCCCCAGCCCCCAAAAATTTATTGAAAAAATTATTATATAGCTTCAAGTTAAAAAACTAGGTACCAACCTCCTTGTTTCGCAGCACTCGTTGTACCATTTCAGGATCCCACAAGTGGCTTGGTGTTCCTTTCTCCATGTGATGTGATTGATTCATGACCACTTGACGTCCCATGTCACGAAGAAGATCATGCATTACAATTCGTCTATCTTCATCCAACTTCACTAAACACTTGTCCTTGAGTGAGCTGAAGGATGGTGCTGGTCCTTTGTAGTCGGATTTACATGCTTCAAAAATTTGCATTGCTATATCTTCACGTTGGCCGATCATGAAGCAAGCTATGTCCAAGAACATTAACTTGCTTGCTTCTGAAGAGAGACCATCGTAGCTGATCTTAAGCTTGTCGAGAATGTATTTCTCTTCGCTCAATGTCTTGACTGTCTGCGGCCAAGTACTTTCTAAGTCACACTCTTCTCTTTTGTCAAACAAAAAACATCCAATAACTTCCAATGCTAGTGGGAGACCACAACAAGCATCTTCCACCTTCTCTGCAACGTCTTGGAAGCCATCAATAGCATCAGGGCTATGGAATGCATGCCAGTTGAAGAGATGTCTGGAGTTTGTGGTGCTTAACAGTGCCATTTCATGCCTCGAATATTTGCAATTTCCATTCTTCATGATGTTCACCACGTTTGAATCACGCGATGTGATGATGACTCGACTACCAGGACCAAGTTTGTTTATGTCAAGTATGAGTTGATCAAATTGACCCTTTTGATCTACATCATCGATAACAATCAACACTTTGCAATCCATAATGCCATTAAAACATTTATGGAAATCCTCCATACTTTTTACATCCTTTTTGAATAAATCATTGGCCAATTGTTTTTGCAAATCCAAAATTGCACTCTTTCTTACATCCATAAGAAAGCTCTTTTTTTCGAACGTGTCATCCTTCTGGAAGCGACAATATATCTCCTTCGCAAGAGTCGTTTTCCCAATTCCACCCATGCCAACCAAACTCAAAACCCCAACATCTTTTTCCATCTGGTTTAGAGTTTCAATCAACTCCTTGGATGTCTCCTCTAATCCCACTTGATAAGGCGCAACTAGCGATAGCTGGGAGGCATGCAAGTGGTCCCGAACTCTGCTTACAATTGCTGTCTTCAATTGAGCTTCATTCCTGCAACCACCCACATTGCGCTCCTTTTAGCCCATTATTAGATTTCAAACATGATAGATTGCGTCAAAAATCGACCCACTCTTGGCGCACAACAAGTAATTAGTTTAAACGGCGTGGACTTTTTGAAAGCTCTGATCCAAGTAATATGAAATAGAGTGAGTATTTTGAGTTTCAGTTGTCTCACCCATTGTAATCAGCAAGTTGGAATCCGGACAACTGAGCAGCCATGCAAAGTGCGTCTTTCCATTTCTTCACTTCACTTGCCGGTCTCCTCCCATGAGTTTTGCGAAAAGCCTTGGTGTACGGTCCATTGTGGAGCTTACAATGCAGATCATTTGGTGAAACATCGTAGAAAACAGGAATAATGAGCTTCTTCCTTTCGAGCATGGCGCACAACTCGTCGAGACAGTAGTTGGAGTCAGCATAGTGTTCGGAGAAGATGGCCACATGCACACTAGCACATGCAATCACCTCATAGATCTTGTTTTGACCATGCTGCCCTTTCTCGAGAGACTCCATATCTAGGAATGGACGGCACCCTGCTTCTTGAAGTGCTTGGTGGAGATGAGCAGCGAAGTTCTGCTTCACATCAGGTCCTCGATGGTTCAAGAAAACATCGAACCTCCCTGATACTGCTGCCATGGTCTCTAAGTTGGATTTTTTTCCTGGCACAAACTTTTTGCTATCTACTACACCCTCTCTGGGGGCCGTCTTGTTGAGACTCCACTGCTGATACAAAATCTCTGTCTCAAGCTCTCTCTCTACTTAAACAGGAGCTACTTCACGGGCACTAAAATGGCCTGCAAAGATGATTGTTGGGAAGGCGACTATGAAGAAGCCAAGGAGCAAAATGGCTGCCGCAGCAGTTCGCTTGCGATTGCAACAAAGCCCATGATGCCTTCGGAAACCGATGAACTTCATGAACCTCTTTTCCAGACTATCGGAACTTTCTCGAAGGCTCTTTTCTACTGGAGAGATTTCGCCAAAAAGCGAAAATATATATTCAAAATCCGAATATGGAAGTGTTTCTGGAGTTTTTCAATCGCCAGAAATGAGGGAAAAAGAAAAGTAAAAATCGCCAGATTTTCAGTTTTATATTTTCAATGTATTAGCAAAAAATGTAGAATCCTGATTAATTATTTGTGCAAGTCATAGCTGGTCCATAACCAAATTGGGCTAAATCTTCGTAGGGCTCATCGCCATTTTCTCTGCTTCTAATTCCCATAAATGATAGCCCATTTAATTCCCAGAAATATTTCCTAGAAAATCGGAATCCTGGTGCACACTCAGAGTCTAGGTAGTAGGAGAGTAGGGTTTATCTGTAGACTTTTCACACTCGTGTTCCAAGTTGAGACAAGGCGTTCATAGCAATGCGTTTTTTTTTTGGTCGAAAATTCGCCACTCTGCGACCCAAAAAAAAATGGCTAGGAAGACCAGAAAGGAAAAATTTCGGAAAAATCCAGAAAATTCGTGAGTTTTCGAGGAATTTTTTGTGGGACTCGCCAGTTTTAGACAATCAGTCCTACCTTGTCGCCAGCAAATTTTCAGCTTTATGATATATCTTGGCAGATGCGCTATGTGTATGTGGCGTAATTCATGGTCCAGTGGTAGGAGGGTTTTTTCTAGGGAAATCTCTTGGGCCCAAAATTGCTATCATTGATGTACAAATAATGGCAATCATCCACAGGGCGATTTAGCCAAAACCGGGAAATAAACTAGATATGAAGTATATAGATCTTTCATGCGCCTTCTTTAATTTTGCTACACACTGAAATCAATATCGCAATCTGTTTCTCTCATTTTGGCGATTGAAAACCTCCAAAAAGATAGTCCAACTTAATGTGAAATGTACTGTTAAATCTTATTGAGGAAAAGAAGGGGAGGGGTTTTTAGGGGGTGGACAATCCACTTTCATTTGAAGGTGGTTTTATTTATTCATTTTTTGTTATTTTTTCTAACTTTTGAAGCGGAAGAGAGCATGGTTTTTTTAAAAATTATTATTTAATTATATAATAAAATTTTCTAACTCTTGAAAGGGGCGGGGGGGGTAAGTTTTTATTTTTTCATTTTTTGTTACTCTTTTATAATTTGCAAGTTTTTTGTTACTTTTGTTTGTTCTTGAAGGGGGAAGGCGGACATGAGGTTTTTTTTCAATTTTTTTCTACTCTTGAACTGGGGAGATGGGCCTGGGTTTTACTTTTTTCATGTTTTTTTTTTAAAAAAAAATCTTGAAAAGGGGGCATGATTTCTTTTAACGAAAAATTTACACTTGAAAAGGGGAGAGGGGCGTAGGTTTATTTATTTACTATTTATCCTTTGTTAATTTCGTATTATTTATATTCTTTTGTCACATTTTTAAACTCTTGAAGGGGGGCGGGGGTGGCATGGGTTTTATTTTTCTCCTTTTTTTTATTTTTTGTATTGTGTGTTAAGCTTTTGTTACCATTTTTTACTCTTGTTGGGGGAAAGGGGGTGTGGGCTTATTTTTCTTTTTTTAATTCTTATTTCATGTATTTTTAATATTTTTTTTGGTTTTTAAAAAACTTTTTGAAGGGCGGAACAGGCCATGAGCTTTTTAAAAACTTGTTAAAAGGGGAGACAATCATATATATAAATTCATTGCGTTTGTCTGTGACGAAGTTTGGCATTCAGGCCGATCGGGCCTAACGTGCAGGGTGGGGGAGGGAGAGGTCTGTTATAGACAAACCTCGCCTGGCACTCCCGGATTTCGACAGATCGGGTAGACAGATCGGGTATTGTCTGTCTGTCGAAGTCTTGAAACCCAGATCACTTTTAAAACTGTCCCCCAATCCTGAGGGCCCGAAAACTATTCAAGATCTCAATCACACACTTTTACTTCTTCACTTGCCGAGTCCCGAGTCCCGACCAATCTAGGTCCCAAGTCCCAACAATCCTAACTAGGTCATCCATGTAGGTTATCCCTTGTGTTTTGTTTTGTTTTGTTTTGGGGGAAAATTTGGCAACTTAGCACAAAGCAAAAAGAGAGGGGGGAGGGGGGTTGTGAAAGGTGCAAGTGGTATTTTTTTGGGGAAAAATGTGCCCCCAAGTAGCCACATCATGAGGAGAAAAAAAGTGTGAAGTCATCATATTTAGACAATAGGTTCCAAAACTATGTTATCCACTTGGTAAGGGGAATTCCAAAAGTTTGGACTTCCCTCTTTTACCTCTAGCCAAATTTAAGTAGAGGCCACCCCACACCTAGAATTAGTATAGAGATAAATTACAATATCCCTGCAACAAATAAATTGATGTCCACATGTAGAGTGATAGCTATCACCAAATTCTATGTGGTTGTGGACGTGGCATTCAAAGGTAACTCAGAAATAACTCAAAGATAAGAAAATATGGATCTAATTTCAGATCTTCCAAATTGTTAGATTTCAGGCGAAAATGGCCAGAGATAGATACAAGCCTAGAAAATTGACATTTAAGTGAAAAATATGTATCTCTTCCTGCTTGACTCTATGATGTCCTCACATGGCTTTCCTTCTTGGCATGCTTTTCCTCTCCACTCCCTCTTCCTACTTGACTCTACTACTCCATGGGCAACATTGATTTCCAACATTCTTTTCTCTACACTCTCTCATCACTGGGCTACAAGTTTCACGGTTTAATTTTTGTGTTTGTCTAGGATTTTTTTTGTAGCAACAGTCCCAAGAAACAAGATCACAATGAAAATCAAGGACCAAATAGCCCGAAGAAACAAGACTACAAGAAAAAAATGACCATCGATATTGGATGACATGAAAGGATTGGTTGGCATCAAACGTTTGGTAAGTCCATAGTGGGCGTGTCGTTTATTTTTCTTAGCAAAATTTCATCAAAAATGAAATTAAATATCAGAAACTCACAGTGCTTTCAAAGGTTTTCAATCCCCACAAGTGACAAAAGAATAGTAAAAATTTGCCAAAATCTTATATTTATTTTTCCATTGTGTAGCCAAGAATATAGAAGGATGATTAAAGATTTGTAAAGATCATCACCAATTTTATTTTATTTTTATTTTATTTTTGAAAATTCGCCAGTCTGCCACAAAAAAACAAACATTGCCTAAAAAGACCCCAAAGGAAGATTTTGAGAAAATCCACAAATTTCGCCAGTTTTGGAGTACCTTTTTTTTGTTTTTTCGCCAGTTGTAGACAGTGAGTCCTACCTTGTTGCCAGAACATAGACGGATTTCCTACATTTTCTACCTGCTTGTCTGACCTAAACCCAAATAATGTTGCTCTATAATTCTATTTCTTTCATCGGTAAAGGCCGGAATAACACCCAAGAACCTACTCCCCAAATACTTCCAACATTTCTGTATTGCTGTGCAAAGTCTACATGACGTTAATACAACAATGAGAGAAAAAGTTAGGAAAGCACGAACTAGGTAGGTGTGCAATAATAATGTATGGCAGATGAACGACCACGAGATGCGACTTGCAGGTATTCCAGAAGACTGACCTAATCAAACCTAACTTTTCTATGCTAACACCCCATGTGCACATGTGACCAAAAACTATGGTTTATAGCCAGATTTGACTAAATCGTTCAAGGGATGACGGCCACTTTTTCGACATCTTTTCTAGGGATCATAGTCACTTTGGCTGCATAAAAGATTTCTTGAAAAATCCATACTTGGGGGTGCAAACTGCATGTTGGTTCCACCAAACTAATAATAATAATAGTAATAATAGGAATTTAACTATAGGGGTGTAGGTATGCCAAAAAGAAATTCCAAGTTCCAACCCTTCACCAGTGGGGGTTCGGGGAGGTGCAAATGATATTTTTTTATAGAAAACTCGGCCCAAATCGTCACATCATGAGGAGAAAAAGAAATTCCAAGTTCCAACCCTTCACCAGTGGGGGTTCGGGGAGGTGCAAATGATATTTTTTTATAGAAAACTCGGCCCAAATCGTCACATCATGAGGAGAAAAAAATTTGAAGCCACCATATGTAGACAATAGGTTCCAAAATTATGATCTCCACTCACTTTGTAAATTTCGGACTTCCCTCTTTCACCTCTTGCCAAATTTAGCCAAGCCCTCTTGTGGAGGATCACCAAACTAACTGCTTTACAAATTTCAAATACAGAACCCCTCCACAGTGCTTGAAAATGGTTCCAACCCTAAGCCAAAAATGCTTCAATCCTTAGGCCAAAATTCCAAAATAATTTCTATCCTGGGCCCTGAATCCCAAATAGTGTTGCTCCATAATTCTATTTCTTTCTTTGGTAGAGGGCAGAATAGCCCCCCCCCAAGAAATTGCTCCCCAAATACTTACACATTTCAATTTTCAATATTTCTGCAGTGCTTTGGGAACTCTGCGTGACATTAGTATGACAATGAGAGAAAAAGAAAAGTATGGCAGATGAAACTCTGCGAAATCCAACTTGCAAGTATCACAGAAGCCTGACTTAATCAAACCTCAATTTTCTTTGCTGACACCCCATGTGCACCATTTGATAAGGAGTGAGGAAGGGGGTTTCTTTTTAGGACTGTGAGATGTGGTCAAAATGGTGATCATCCATAAAATAATTTAGGCAAATTTCGGTTACATACCCAATTTGAATGTAGAAAAGACAACAGGTTCCTTCAATATTCTTGGGAGGCGGCTGAGAGCTTCCAGAACTTCCTCTCAAATTTTCTTTTCAAAGAAAAGGATCTTTTTATAAAAAAATCATGGTTGTGTTTAGGCGTTAAGGGTGGAGGGCACAAAAATTCCCTCTAAATTTTCTTTTCAAAAAATTAGCAGAAAGAAAAAAAAATCCTTTTTTCATTTTTATGTACAAAGGGTTTAAGGGTTTTAATTTCGTCTATGGAGGAGGGCACCAAGAATTTCCTCCATTTCTTCTTTTAAAAAATTAGTACAAGAACAAGAATTATCCATTTTTATTTTTATGTGAAGGGGGGGACAGCACCATAAATTTCCTCAAACTTTTTTTTTTCAAAATTGATTAGAGGGCGGTGGGGGGGGGGAATTTTATGTAAAGGTTTTATAGGGTAATGATTTTGTAGGAGAGGGAGGGGTGGGGCCCAAAATCCCCTCCAAAGTTTTCTTTTGAAATCATTTTATAAATGAACTTCTAAGGTTTTTTGATATCCATGGGCCTTTGCTATTTTCATTTGACCCATCCATTTTCATTGAGCTTGAAAAATACCCCAAGGGCCCCAAACACATTATCCATAGCTTGCGATATAGAAAAACAATAAGTTTTTTCTTCATAAGTCATTCTCTTTGGCTTGGGCCTGAAACAACCGTAGTCAAAACTCAATGTGACCACCCATCACACTTTGGGCCAATGAGAGATTTTAGATTGCAATGGTCCCTGGCTCACGGTCTCTATGTAAACCATGGCCCTCTACCCAAAGGCAAACTTGGTAAAAGAGCAAAGTACAAAAAGTTGGGATTCCTCCCATAAACTATTGACTTGTTCGAACTTATTGTCTAAATATGGCAATTCCACTCTTTTAAGATTTGTCGGTTCCAATTACCCTTGGTCTAGCATCCCTAGCAAGTTGTCATGGTCGGTTGTCATGATCAAAAAACAAAGTTTTTCTTAATATTAAAATTATCATATGTAAATTGCACATATCCATATGTACATTGTTGGATTCACAACACGGAGCAAAGAGGTGGGGGAACAGGAGGTTATTTTAAGAAAAATATTTTTCTTTAGCGTCAAGAAATTGTAATCTCCTACAACATGATGACGAACCTCTCAACGACTATCTGGGCGCCCTTTGTCATCCACCATCATCAATAAAATGGTACGGATTTGATCCAAAAACAAAAAATAAAGGAAAAGAGTTGGAGGATCAAAAAAATGTCAAGAATGTGTCAATGCACCAGGAAAACGATAGGAAAGACAAAAACAAGAAATCATTAATTTTGGCTATTTTCAACATCTTTCAATACTATTTCCAATGTCCTTAACTTTCTTGGTGTTGTTTCCAGTGTCTCCCATCACTCCCGAACACACATTTTGTTGACATTGTCATCCTCCACAGCTTATGAGCCTAGTTGGATGTCCCCAACCTTCAGCTGAGCCTATTTTTACAAGGCATGTGTTAGGGACGGACATTTAAAGGTTAAATCACTTTTGTGGATCATTGCCACTTTGGCTTAAATCACAAAGTTGAAAACAAAGAACACCGGTTGAAGGGGTAAGTTGTTTTTTCATACACTCCAATGATGCACCCAAGGATTTCATCTCATGGCAAGTCTTCACTGATAAGACTCACAATCAAAACTCAATGTTAAGATTTTTCAAATTAAGGTTTGACATTAACCTAGCCATTAGTAAGCACTTCAAAATATAAGTGTTAATTAAAGTCTAATATGTTAACATTGTGTTTCATGATAAGTAGGATTAAGTTTTAAACAATTAGCTTGGTGTTAAAGACTTAACACTAGAGTTCCTAACACCAAGTGTGAT
>Ga0209208_10011978_pt1 | contig 11050 bp, 9 predicted proteins | sample S1TSphfallax_3_FD_187694 | JGI IMG/M metagenome (GOLD analysis project Ga0209208, IMG submission 187694) | Host-associated microbial communities from peat moss isolated from Minnesota, USA - S1T2_Fd - Sphagnum fallax MG (SPAdes) (version 2) | ecosystem: Host-associated > Plants > Peat moss >... | reverse complement strand
GGCACTTCGGACCACAAGACACACCACGGCCCGGACTCGGGAGTATGCCACCACCATACTCCCTATAGTATACTTTGCGACGCCCCGTGGGGGCTACATCCAAATGGCACAAATTCCCGGGACTCCCAAGTTGAAGTCCCGAAATTGTCCCGAAACTGTCCCGGGTGGAGTCCTGGGACTTTGGGGGCTCATAACTCCCGACTGTCAGGTCTGATCGCGACAAGGTCTAAACCAAACTTGTAACCCTCGTCGAGATCTTTTCAATGACGTATTGCACTCTCAATTCGGACGTCGGGAAGAGGTCGATTCCTGACTTTTTGTGGTCGGGAGTCAAACTGCCAGTTTGACTCCCGGCCCTTCTTTTGCCCATAACTTGGGCGACAGATGTCCAAATGGCCAATGAGAGGCCATTTTAAATATCTATGCTTCGAGACCTTTCCAATGACACCAAGAACACCCCAATGCGAGGTGTTTTGGGTCCTGCTGTCGAGCTCTGAACATTCGGGAGTCCCAGAGGACTCCAACTCCTCACTTTTTCCAAGTGTTGGGCTTCACCCCCACACTTGGCCAAAGTAGGGTTGTGACAACAATGATGAGCCAGGATCCCGACTCATCATTGTTCTTGGTCATTTTGCTTCAATTGCAAAAGATGACAACGAGCCTCCTAACTCATTGTCATTGTTTGCATTTTTTTCTATAGGTGGAAAAAAAAATGACAAGCCAAAAGGCTCATCATCATCTCTTTATTTTTTTTTCCTCATGTGTAGAAAATGACGATGAGGAGTTGGGATCTCAACTCATTGTCGTCTTTGGCTATTTTACTTTAGTTGTGTGAAAGTAAAAAATACCACAAGGAAACCAATGCATAGATAGATTCTATGCACACAAAGTGAATAGTTGAAAAATGCAGGGAAAAATCAAGTCTTTTGGTTCTTTCCTCAAGTGCAAAAGTTGACAACAAGCCTCCTGGTTCATCATCATCCTTTTTTTTTTCTTTCTCATGTGTAGAAGATGACAATGAACCATGATGTTTGTCTTCATCTATATATTTTTTCTCAAGTGTAGTAGATGATAGCAAGCCTCCTTGGCTCATCATCATCTCTTTATTTTTTTCTTCAAGTGTAGAAGATGACAACAAGCTAAGAAGCTCGTCGTCATCTTTTTTTCTTCTTCTCAAGTGTAGTAAATGACGACGAGCCTCCCTAGCTCATCATCATCTTTTTTTTTCTTAGGTGTAACAAATGACAATGAGTCTCCCTAGTTTGTTGTCATTTCTTTGTTAAGTGTAGCAAATGACAGTGAATTTCCCTGGTTCCTCGTCATCTATTTGGCTTTTTTTCTCAGGTGTAGCAAATGATGACGAGCCAAGAGGCTCGTCATCATTTCTTGGTTTTTTTCTCTAGTGTAGAAGATGATGAAAAGCCTTTTGGCTCATCATCTTCTCTTGGTTTTTTTCCTCAAGTGCAAAAGATGATGACAAGCTATGAGGCTCTCGACTCGTTGACATTTCTTGGGTTTTTTCTCAAGTGTGAGCTCATTGGTTGCATCACCACCTGATGCATCATTACTATACCTTCGTGTATGTGGGGATGTCACCACCCCCTTCCTATCACACCACACCCCCATAGTTGTATCCATAACTATTACACAAAACCCACATCTCACAGAGTTGCAAGTATTCTCAAAGATTAGGCTATAACTTTATTTTCTATCAAGGATATTCCACCTTGCTATTACAATTCTAAATTTGTCTCTACTAATTTGGAAGATCTAAGACTTAGTATAGGTCTATACACATTTGTATTCACAAATATCAAGATGTTTGTTTAGTTATAGCATAGGCAACCCCAAATGAAAATAGAGATTGACTAGTATGTTGAAAATGTCAACAGTTAACGCTCACCATAAACCTTAAACCATGCATTCATCCTTTTCTATCCTGAATGTTTCTATGTTTTCTCCAATGATTCTTAGATTTCAGATATTGTTTCATGGTAGAACTTATAAAAGATTAAGACCCTTCCTTTTCATATCAAAAGCAATAGCATTACCAACACATTTCATGTTGGATGTGCTTTTCTAAAAAGAGCCCATAATGAGTTTTGACCAATTGAAAGTTCACATTGCATTTTGGCTACCCAAAGAGGTTTGCAAAATAGTGATTAGGAGCCTAATGTAAGCATTTCACCAAGGTTTAAGGTTTCTAAACTCATCTCCAAAATGCTTCACATTTCAAAAGCAATAACCAAAGTTCAATTTCAAAAGAACACTTGTCATCCATCAATAAAAAATTTTGATGAGATGAAAAAGTGCAATTACCACCCATTATAATTTTAGACTCACAAGGCCCAACACTTTAAAATGGGTGGTAGCATAATTTATTTAGATAGGAAAATCTCCTTTATTTTATTTTGAGAAAGGGGTGGTGGTCCATACTAGTTTGTTGTTGTCTCTTGATTCTTTTCCTCAAGTGCAAAAGATGACGATGAGTCTGAATTTAGGCTCCTCATTGTCTTCCTAGTGTTTTTTTTTAGTTGTTGTACACAAAGGCACCACATGTCATGCCCAAGATTTAATGTAATTATTAATAAATTTTCATTTATAAAAAGTAATTTATAATGAACTTATTTAAATAATTAGTCAATATAACCAAATAATTATAATAAAAATAAATTTAGTAATATAACTTTATGATTTTTATATTAATTCAATATAATTATAATGAAAAATATGATGAAAATCATTAAATTTTATAATTAGATTATATTAATTAATTATAATAAAAAATAAAACTTTTAAAGTAGCTTTTAAGCCTTTAAATATAATGAAGAATATTTATTATTATTGATATTGGGAACATTTAAATTTTCAATTCTTATTGTTTCAAGTTGTTTATGTATAAAAAAGTTGTAGCAAGTTGGAAAAAATAAGTTACTATCATTTTTTATATGTTGTTTGTAATTGTTTATTTAAGGGAGCTTGAAGTTCTTGGGTATTGGTGGTAATCGTTATTGTTGGGTAGATTCAAGCTTTTGTTTTCCTTTTTTGGATTGATTGTTGTTTAAGGATTTGAGTGCTTTTGTTGTAGGATGGCACATCCCCAGAAGAAACTTAAATGCCAAGGAAATGCGACTACCAATAATCAACAAGTGAACATTGTAGCAAATGAAGACGAAATTGAAGTGGAACAAAGAATTATCACCTACTTTTGAAGGTAAACTTTAATCCCACTCCTATTCTTGAAAGTAAATTTGTTGTGATGGATGATATGTTTCACATGATATGGTTTAAAAGAATGTAATGCAACACATTATGAATAAAAAATCCCAATCCAAACCCTAAATCACATCTTCATTCTCTATTTGAAAATAAGGATGGGGTATTTTTTTGCCCGATTTTTTCTAAGCAATATCTTCCTTGTTTGAAGGTTTTAATTGCTAACCTATTTGCATTGCCCTCCTTGTATTTAATGTTTATTTGTTAGTTTGTAATACCTTCATTTTTTTGAGTTCTCTTGTAAGTTTAATTACAATACCTTCATATTTTGTAAGTTTTTATTGTTAGCTTGTTTACAATACTTTCATCATTCTTAAGGATTTTTTCTGATTTGATTTTGAATGTTTTTCTTGTAGGGGCTCCAGTGGCTTCACACAAAAGTGATCAAGTAGAAGTACCACCAAATCATGCAATGGAATATGTAGATTGGGTGCACAAAGGGTCAAGGTGGAAGTGTAAGATTAATGGATGCACTAATGCTTATGTAGTTAAATGGTTACTTTGTCAACATTTGGACAACAAACACGAGCTTCGCATGGAGGTAGGAAAATCTGGCCATCCTTCTACTCGTGTTGGGGGACCAAGGCAACAAAATCACCATGCTATGAACGCTCGAATTTTGAACAACCCACATGCAAGGCAAAAGTGGAATGAAAGCAAGACTCTCGATAAAGTGAAAAAGAAAGCAAAGTTAGAATGGGATGAACTCCAAGCCAAAACGCAACAAATGGAACATGTTAAATAACCTTTGTTGGTATGTTTAGCCTCCAAAATCTTGCTGGGCATCATTGGGATTCAAGCATGGGGGGTGGGGTTCATCTCACAAAGTGCATGGGCACACTTTGAAAAGGACGAGAACCTTGTTGAGACAATTTGGGCAAGTAAAGTTACTTATGCAAAGCCTTTGAAAGTTGCACGGGGCATTCGAAATTGGACATTGGAGTTCAATAAACACAACTAAATCAAAGAAATGGATGCAATATCCAAGTATCATGATTTTGAAATCATTCATGGGCGGTATATTTCCATTTTTTTTTATTAAAAAAAATGTTTACATCTTAACATTGGAGTGTAATTTGTTTTTTATTTATTGTTATTTTTATTATTTTTTATTATTAGGTTTTGGGGCACAAGAAAGGACACTTTTGTTGCAAATGCAATTTACTTGCATTTGAGCGTTGTTAACTATTTATTCATCACCATGCAGCAAAAGCTATAGAAGTTACAACAAAGTATTGCACTAATATGGGCATTCCTTCTAGTTCATCCTCCTCTAAGGAATAATTATAGGTATAACTTTAATGCATGTATGCACCATTTTGTATTGAGCCATTATAGATTAATTTAGCATGATATATTTTTGTCAGGATCATTTTTGTAGTGTGGTTACTTGAACATTTTTGTATCAATCCATTTGTTTTAATTTTGGGATTTGTAGATTTTGGATTACTCCTATGCCATGTTGCACACAATATCCCCATCCATTATGAATGGATTACATTTATTATAAACCAAATGAATAATACCTTCATCTAATAAGGTTAGCACATTATGTGGCCATGCTAGAGTATTTAAGCAATATTTTCATTATCCTTATCATGAAATACTCACACAACAAGCTTAACAAAAAAATGTAATTTAATATTTTCATATAATTGCATTGCCCATTTCCATGAAACGACCCCTTGGTGCATAAATCAGTTTGTCTATGCATGTATTACAAACTTTTGATCTTTTCTTGTTTATGGTTGGGTTCTCCATAAAACATTTCAAATTGTAATACCCACATATCAACCAACTCATGTTCATATTCCATTACCCTAATCTAAATTTTTGCCTAATATATGTTTCAAATAAATAAGGGGGACATTGGGTTTAATGAAATTAAGCCCAACTTTTTGTCATTAATTATTTTAAAGTAATCTTTTCCTAACATTTATATTATTTTCATGGAATTTTTTAATTAATTTATGTATTCACATACACACATATATCTAACGAGGTTCTTATTTTTCTTTTCTTTTTCATTAAAGGAAAAGAAAATGAAGGTGACTCCGTGACAAATGTATGAATGATAAAAAAACCTTCCCACTGGTTGGGGTCCCCCCTAAATTAGGTCTATAACATAAGTTGATAGTATGTACACAATTTAAGGTTATGAAAAAATAATTCCAAAACTACATTTAGTTCTAAAAAATTGTTAAATTCCACCATTAAAATTATGCAACCAATTATGTTTGTGTTTATTTTATTTAAAGTTAATGTAGGATTTTTTGTTACATACAAAGCTTTTAACTCAACATCTTAAGGTTCATTATATAGGTTTGCTTAATTTTTCAAATTCAAACCTATGCATACATTAGGTTGTAATGTTTACATGATGAGGGTTAAAGTTTTCAATTTCTGATACCATACCTTATCACCCTATGTTAAATCCCAAATTGCAATACCTAGGTAAATATATGTTATGTAACCCCCCTTGATTTCATAATGCAAAAAACCTATTCCCTCATCATCTAAGGTTATGTAAGATCATCTTGTTTACCAAATCAATACCTACATTGTTTGTAGTGAGAGTTAAGGTGATCATTAAGGTAATTTTTCCTTTATTACTCTAACGTAATATTACCAATTTACCATAATAAGCTTATCATTATACCTACATAAATTTATATTGTGTACCTTCACCAAAAGCCCCCTTTTGGTTAATAAAAATTTATTATGCAAATATTGCAAAAACTTAGTCCCTCATCATCTAGGTTTACTTAGGGGGATCTTGTTCACCAAATGCAATACCTACATTTAATGGATCGAATGCAATAAAAAATATCCAAATGATATTTATAACTAAAGAAAATCATTATTTTAATGGAAAAAATAGGACAATACCCGCATTAAGTGGTCAAATCCCGCTATGGAAGGAGTAAGGAATTTGCAATACCTTCATCTAACATAATTAATACCCACGGAAGATATGAAATTATATGCAATACTTGTGTTAGTGCTCATTAACCTTTAACTATGATATACCTAAACCTTGTTATACCTACATGCAATACCAATTAAATGCCACAAGAAACAAGATGGGTAAGCATTACCCGCATATTGACCTAACGATTATTGTACAATTGACTTACAATACCCACCTCTATATAATGTTTGAATGAAATATTTTTGTTTGGGAATTTTAGAAGATATGTGTTATATAAACTTAATAATGTAACTTTAACTTTCAAACCCTATATGTTCACTAATACAAAAATCAACGCATTAACATAAATAATATATTCTTTGACACAATTGTAATATGATGCACATTTTAGTAATGGAAAATTAAAATGGGGGATAGGTACAAACAAATTTTTGTTTTTTTAACTCATGAGCCTTCTTCTTATAGATATTTCCATGTTCTAACATCGTGTAATGCCAATCCTTCATCTGGTGCACTGAATTACCAAGTCCATCATTGACATAATGAAATACCATGTCGGGATGCATGAGTTCATTCACCTTGGAAAGGTGAATGCTTTGTACATTTGTTGCAATAACACGCAATAATGATATGGTGTGGTGTATGAATTGAACCTCACCTTCTTTGACTTCATTGATGTTTTTTTACATTATGTTACCCATTCAAGCAAACGTTTTTTTTTGTGGAGGTGGATGAACTTGAAGGTTGGTTGTGATCTTTCTCTTTTTCCACATTGGGGGAGGTATCTTCCAGTATCATAAGCTCGACATATCAACAACCCATGGTTTTTCATAGTGATCTCCATCGGCCTCTTCATCATCAGGTCCATTGTCATAAATGTGCAAATAGGTAGGGTTCGCAAACACGGCAGCAAAACCTCCACAATTAGATCCATACCATGTCCCACAATATTGAATGATTTTATTTTTTGTGAGATTGGTACATGTAAGAAAATTGGCAACTTGATGTTTACACAAGTTTGCATGCAACACCCATTCACATGTGCAACAAACATACTTGGTGAAAATAAGCAAGACCTTATATGTCATATTTGGATGTTGTTAATTTCGTGCCATCCATGCATGGCCAATTTCATTTGAATCATTTATCCCATGGATGACATTAGTGTTAGGGATCAATGTGGCCTTCTCAATGTTCATTTTCACAATGTGTTCCATAATTTTATTTTTTATGAACCCGAATTTTTTCATTTCAATTGTGTGCATGTAGTGTCTTGCAACCGTTATCGTGAGTTTTCACACTAACCAATCAATTCATTGACCTTGAAGCCCTTTTGTTTCCAAAGAGAACCAATGTTTTAATTCCCAATGGTAAGACTCAATTGATGTTTGTGTGTCCTAGTTTGAATGTGGCATTCATTGAAACCCCACCATCCACAAATCTACAACAAGATATAGTGTGGGTCCATAAATTGTCATGTAGGTATTGCATTTCCTTCTACCATATATAGTATGGATTAGGGTCATAATGTGGGTATTGCATTTTTCCCCCATATAAAGTATGCATCTTAAAATTTTCATGTAGGTATTGTATTTAAAGCTCCCACATATAATGTCGATTAAGGTCATAATGTGAATATTGCACTTTACCCCCACATACAATATGCATATTTAAATTGTCATGCAAGTATGACATTTAGTGCTCCCACGTATAGTGTGGATTAAAGTCTTAATGTGGGTATTGCATTTTGCGCCTACATGGGATTGCTAAGTCCACCATTGGTGTTTTTACTTTAATTCAAAGAGTGAATATTTTGGGATATGCACAACATGGTGCAACAACAATAATGGATTAAGAGATAATTCACGTACCAACTTGGAAACAATTGGTCCAAAAATATCGAGTGCATGAATCACCGGATAAATGTTTAATGAAACTTTCAATGATCTTGTTTCTCCCACGAGTCATGAAAATTTCAATGCTTTCACTTGGTTCAATGGGCATGTACATGACGGTGTGAGGGTCATCCAATATTGCACATCGCACTTCATTGTCTTTGATTTTTTCCATTGAACATAAGTGCCAAGCCTTTAAGATGTGCCATGCGCAAAGGTAAATGGGCATTTGATCATCGCCCCACACAATCCTAACCATGCATAATATACCAATTTATTATCATTTCAACTAATAACATTATTTTAAATGGAAAATGTGGGATGAAATTTTGAAATGGCTACATGTACATAAAAGCTTAAAAAAAGGTAGAATGAAAATAAAATTCACTACAATGTTTGTAATTTGTGTGGAACATCATCAATGATGAAACATGAAGGCTTCCATTTAGGGTTCTTCCTTAGAAGATTTGTTTTCAAAGGAGTTAACCATTCCACCAAATCATCACATGTTTGGCAACTTGTAATGATCCATGTAATCAACATTCTAGTGCGATGTGCATCAAACACCATCAATGTGAATGAATGAAATTTCACATCATTGGGGCCAAAGGTAGCATCCATTGAAATTATCCCATTATCACCTAATGAAACCATGGCTTGCAATTGAGATGGGGTTTGTATCCCTATTGTGAATGGGACATGAATCCCATTATCTCCACTTGCATCTTGAAAATAAAACACATCATTCGGATGACTAAATGCCCATGTGTGAAGGGAAATGGCCAGATTTTGGTGTAAACGTCAACTCCTTTTTGTGTGTTTGCGATCCAAGTAAGTAATGTCTTGTTGTCTAATGAAATCATCCCTTGTCATCATTTCTCTTGCATTGATTCCAAATTGCCTTATGCTTATCATATATTTGTTTGACGGTGTAACCTAAACCCAATTGGGTCCAAATCCTTAAGGGCTTGTCACATTTGTGGGGCAAAACAAAATGGTCGCGCAATGGAATCAAAGTCATGTTTGCCATGTGTAGGCTCACCATTGACTCATGTATGAGGTCAATGGTAGAAGATGATCTTTGGCATTTCGAGTCATGTGTATAATCACCTAATTGAAAATTGAGCTAAACAACCCCGTTTAATGGATCGATGGTGATTTGGGTCTCCATGATTATCTTTTGGCCCATACCCACATGCATACCTACAAAATGTGAAATCAATTTAAAACTTAAAGTTTGGTACAATATGACGTTAAAAAACAAGTTCCATATAGCAAAAGTGAATAATATAACATCATACCAAATATGGCCGAGGTGGTTTTGGATTATTGGCATTTTTACATTTTTTTGTGAAGGTACCCGCTTATAAATGTTCCACTCCATCGGGGAGTCTTCATGGTTTCATTCACCATTTAGAAATTCTAAAATTTTTGCATGTCGGATTTATGCACACTTAACCTCAATTATATGTGCCCCTCCATGTCGAACATTTTTTTTCCACACTAAGTCTATGTTGTTAAAAGGTTTGAATCTCAATACATTGAAATTTTGAAGCACGACCCATGTTTGAAACTATGCTTTGAACTGATTATATAAGAAAAACAAAAAAATGATATTGATTTCCAAAACTTTATATTTGCAATATGTTGAATTACATGTTGTTGTCATATTCAATACTAATGCAAATGTACATGTTTTAAGTAGTTAATTTGTATCCTTCATCTAAACCCTATACAATCATGCGCATAATACCTTAAATGTTAAGTATGGAGAACATATGATATTGTCTATGGCCATAATTGTAAATTTTAAATCCATATTATCTATGGATAATCTAAATGTAATACCCACATGATAGTTAACAAATTGCATTATTTATGGAAAAAAAAAATGCAATACCTACATGACAATTTAAATTTACACACTATACATGGGGGGGGGATGCAATACCCACATTATGACCCTAATCCACACTATATGTGGGAGCCTTAAATGCGATACTTACATGAAAATTTAAATATGCACACTATATATGGAGGGAAAATGCATTACCCACATTATGACCCTAATCCACATTATATGTGGGAGCCTTAAATGCAATACTTACATGACAATTTAAAGATGCACATTGTGTACGAGGGAAAAATGTAATACCCACATTATGACCCTAATCCACACAATATATGGGAAAGTGAAATGTAATACCTACTTAACAATTTAAAGATGCACACTATATATGGGTGGCAAAATGTAATATTGGCATTATGACCCTAAATTCACACTATTTATGGGAGGCCAAAATGTTAAATCCATATATCGAACATAGAACATTTTTAGTGGAATTTGATGATTGTATTGAAACCATCCAGGGAAATGGATTTCCTTAAATTATGAACAAAATAATTAGAAAACATAAGAAAATGATTAAGAAAAAATATCATGTTGTTGATGTTAAAAGATGATTTCACATTCAAGGATTTGTATTTTGATTTGAAAACACAACCTAAATAAATCAACACACATTTCATTAAACCTTAAACTTAAAACCTTAAATAATTTTAATGATAAATGTTCTCAACCTAATGATTATACAATCGAAACTACAAATGGAATATAAAAAACATTTATAACAACTATGTTTTGAATTTTAAAGCTGATCAATTAAAAATTATGATGCATGGAAGCATTAGCCTTGGAGTTTAAAATTAATTACCCCAAAAATTTATATATAAACCTAAACAATTTTAATGGTAAATGTCATACAATTAATAACTATATAAACATATACAAATGCCATACAAAATAATCTTTTAAGAATGAGTGATGAATTAAAATTGAAACACAATGAAATGAAAAGATTAAATGAATGAAATAAGAGTTTATTCTCTTACTTTTAGTGTGGTCACTTCAACTTGAAACTTTCTTCATTCACCTTCAAAAGAGATA
>Ga0209208_10011977_pt1 | contig 11052 bp, 8 predicted proteins | sample S1TSphfallax_3_FD_187694 | JGI IMG/M metagenome (GOLD analysis project Ga0209208, IMG submission 187694) | Host-associated microbial communities from peat moss isolated from Minnesota, USA - S1T2_Fd - Sphagnum fallax MG (SPAdes) (version 2) | ecosystem: Host-associated > Plants > Peat moss >... | reverse complement strand
TCCAAATGTGGTTCAATTCATAGGGTATGCAGCCAAGGAAAGCCAGCATATGATTGTTTCTGAGCTCATGAGCAAGGACCTGAGGAGCTACTTGGACGAGACTGTTCATGAAGGTCAGACTAGACCTCCACTTTCACTTCTTTTAGCTGTTGATATAATGCTCCAGATAGCGGAGCCTATGAAATACCTGCATGAGAATGGGATGATGCACCGTGATCTCAAGGCAAATAACATTCTTATCAATGTTGTGGAGAGTAAGGAGTTGTGCATTTCCCCATCAGTGCAAGTAAAGCTTACAGACTTTGGGTTCTCAAAGTTGAACCTTGTCAACTCTAGGTTCACCTCACCGCAAACAGGTGGAACTCTGTGGAGAGCACCAGAGGTATTTGAAGATAAGCAGAACACAGAGAAACACACAAAAGCAGCAGATGTTTATAGCTATGCAATGGTTTTCTTTGAGGTCCTCACTGGGAAACTGCCATGGTATGACGCCCAAGGTAACCCCACAGTACGCATGTCTGACCTTCTTCCAAGTATTCTCAGGGGAGAGAGGCCAACTTTACCACCTGATTGTCCTGCACACCTATCAGCATTCATAAGTAAGTGTTGGGCCACAAGAGCTGAAGACCGTCCCCAATTTCATGAAATCTGTCAAATGTTGTGGCAGTGCAAGGCTAGGATTCTGAGCCATTCTTCTCCTCATTCCTCTCCCTGGAAGTCTGAGCCTCAGAAACACAGAAATGATGGTGGTGACATTGGAGGCATTGTCACAACAGGCAACAGTGAAAATTTGTTTCAACACCCTGGAATGATGGCCAACATCAGTGTGGGGGACTTCAGGGAAACCATAGAATATAATGTACAGCTTAAAACTGAGTATCTTGGGCAGGGAGGATGCATTGCTAGGAAGAAGGTGGGAAGCGATTCTACTGATGGGAAGGTAGTGAGCACCACATATAAGGGACATCATACTCCAGTAACCCAAAGGAACAAGCAACCTGATTTTGGAGATGAATCAAGTCCAAAAAGTGCTCCACCAATTTCAAGGCTACAAAAGTGCTCAGATGAGCTTGAACTTGGGTGAGTCTGACAGCATGCACAAACATTCATTCATTCACTTATATTTCTTGAAAAAGTCCAGTCAAGAAATAAACAATCTTGGGTTCTATCAATGCAATCTAAAAGTCAGTTCAAGTCTAGTGAGATGTGTTGCTATTCTAAAATTGCATTGTACTGGCTTGGATGGATGCAGACACTTGAGAACAAGTGTCACGGAAAACTGGAAGATCCCTAAACGACAAAAGGTGACTGCCACTACAGAAAACACCAAAGTGACAAACAAGTTGAGCACCTGCCAAATCCTGCATCAAGAACCTCAAAGGAATGTGATCTTGATTGCAGGAAGACAAGATGCTGGAGGGGATTCAGTAGAGTTCCTTTTCCAGATGGCTGAAAACATGGCAAGGGTTGTAGGAGTGGGTTTTAATTGGTCCAAGGTGGTGATCAATAGGCAATATGATGTTTCAATCATACATGTTGGTGAGAGTGCATGGTCAGACTTGTGGAATGAAGTGCAGACAGAAGCAAGACCACATAATGATTCCAATAGCTTTTCACTCATGAATATAGAGTTTTTGACAATGCCAACAGAGCAAGTTGACACATTGTACAATCTCACTGCACAAGAGTCATCAAAAAGATTTGGGGTCGGGTTGGAAGGATCTGGTCTCGGGGTTCATGTCTATGCACATGATAACAACATACAAAGTGGAGAAGATTTCCCACTTATATTTTCTCTGCTTGAACACATGGGGTTCAAAAGAGAAAATGCAAAGGATTTGGGGAAACAACATTCCGGGACTAGCTCAAGCAAAGCAACATCAAGTGGAAACAATACTCAAACATCAACAAAAGAAGAGAAATGCCTTCCACAACAAAATCAAGGGCCTACAAAGAAAAATCATGGAGACAATGAAGATGAGGAATCTCGCCATCCCCCTGAAGATTCTGGTCTTCAGCAAGACTCTCGATCTCCAATAGATCCAAAGGACACATCTTTGATTGTGATTGTTATTCCAGAATCAGGGGGCACCTTCCATCGCGGGTCAACTAATGATATTGAATACCCAAGGGATTCAATAAAACTTGCAGCCATTGCCCCTCGACTTGAATTCAAGTTTGAGAAGTCAGCAAACTACAGGAAAATAACCACCACAACAAAAACACGATGCCACCTTGGGGGAGCTGAACCAAAATATCTGGAGCATGATTGTGGATACTATCAAAATAACATCACAATCTCTCTCAAATGTGAGAAGAAAGATGCTGCAACGCTTTCATCTTCAGAAGTAACTGCAATTGTTAGTACAAAACAAACCACAGTCGAAACATTCACAGGTTCATCTTCCTTAGCTCGACAAACAGGAGGTCAAATTGGAGGTCAAGTTCAAATTCCTGTGGTGGGTATTGGATTTCAAGCCCAAGGAAACACAAATGTGACTAACACAATTGGTGGAAGTTCTTCACTTGCAGAGAGTGAAGAGATTTCAAACACCCAACTTGCTGGTTTTTCTGTTAACTCAAAAGATCTTGAGGGGTCTCAAGTTTACAATTTTCTTAATTGCACAGACTTGCGACGACTCATTGAAACCAATCCTGCTAAATTTGTAAGTGCTGGCATATGTCGAACTTTCTGGCCAACTATTGTGGGTGAATGGGATGCATTGGATATGGATGACACTTGCTTGTACAATTTCAAAACAGAGCGAAATTTAATGTCCATTGGAGATTTGATGCAATCATTTGCTGCATGGAAAGTTCCATATATGAGCCAACGATATCAAGTACCTTTCTACATCAATCATGCAATGACCCACCTTGGAGGGTATGGGATAACAGTACATATTCAAGGATCCGGTGTACAAAGATTAGAGAATGTGTTGATAAAATACCCTGCAAATGCATAGTAATTTGATGATTGTAACACATTAGAAGTCTAGATTTTGAATGAAGGTTTTCAAGTGTTTCATACATATAAACATGTGCAACTGTAGTTCTAGTAAAATTGAAAGAGAGTAGAGCTTTATGTTTTGATTTTTATCTTAGATTCTTTATCTTGATCCTCAATCCCATCCACATGATGTGTGTGTATGCCTTCTTTATTTTTGGAACCATTGAACTACTTGACATTCCTTTTTGCTGAGACCCATTCAACATTTTTTGTAATGTTGGCCATGACATGAAGACCACTACTATATTTACTGTAAACCAAACTTAGTTAAATTTGTCCTTAGGCTTTGGATTCTGATCAATATTTGAAGTTACTACACTTTTTAATTCACTTCTGCAACTGTTTTCATGTTTCCCTCTGCAATTATTGACCTTGCAAAATCCCTTTTGATTTGGAAATGGTCAATGATATGGACATTATAGTTTCAGTCATGACACAAGTCAACAAGCATCCATTGGCTTGAATGTTTGTCTTTGTGAACCACCAAGCAAATGTCTAAGACTCTATGCAAGCACTTAAGCTTGTTGGATTTGGAAAATGCTCACCTTCCTTTGAGTGGTACTAATCATTTGATGAGTGATAGCTTGCCACCCACAACATGCATCAGTCAATTTGAACCCTCATCAAAACTGTACAACTTTTGCTATGAAAAGGGCAGTTCGTATTCGAATAGTCTCTTTCATCATGGTATCTTCACAGGAGATGGGCGACACATACTGTGATAGTAATTCTTGTTGCACTTTGCTACCAATTTCCAAGAGAGAATAAAATAAAACAATAGATACAAGTACAAAATTTCCATTCTACATGAGTCCTCAAATAGATAAGGCATGGAGGATCAACTCTATGACTCAAGATAATAGTGCCTAGCACATGAAACTTTTCAATGGCAGATATGTTGTAGAAAAGGATTTGTTAATTAATGCCATTAACGTTAATAGAGGATTTTTTTCATTTGTATATTTATGTTTGATGCACATGGAGATTCAAAGTTAAAACCAAGCTTTCACCAACTTTGGATAATGCAACCCACATCTATTCAACTAGTTTAAGCTCAAACATTGTTGCCAAGCTATTTTGTGATGAATAACCACGAAAATTGTAAGCTATGAAGAAGACAACCAAAGCTATAACATAACATTATCAAACAATCAATACTTAATATATAAGCATGGAAAAGATTGTTCATTTATTTGTAGATCTTGGAGTCAAGGATTAAGGTATAATTGACAATATCACTATGGTTATTATGCCATGGCCATTTACTTTGAAACTATTAATGTTTTAATATTGTTTTCTTGCAAAATTGTAAAGGCTTTTAGATGTACCAATGGTGGAATCTAAAGGGGTATTTATGTATGTGTTCATCCATTTTGAAGATCATGAGTTGTTTAAGATGTAGTATATGACCAAGATGGTCGTTGAGCTCTACACTCTAACAATGATGTCAATCATGAATCATGCTTAGAAACCCCTTGCCATAAAAATGAACGGAACATATATCTGGAAAAATATCAGTGAGTGTATTGCAGGATATCACAATTGGAGGACAAGGCAAGAAGTCAAGAAGGCTTTTCTGCATCTCCGGATGCTTAAGCTTATTGTTCCATTTCAGTGAGGTTTTTGTCATTGGACTTAGATTTATTAGCCCTTGGAAGAGGGTAACCGTCACTCCAACAATTATAGCTCTATGTGAGCATGGGATATGTGAGTATGGGATGGTCATGGCAAAGTCTAGTGAGAAATGATAAGCAAAGCAAATTGAATTAGTTATGGACTCTGGATGTGTCAATTCTGGATCTCGAAGTGTGGATATGATGCGAAGGCCATGAATAAGAGGTAGGTATAGTCCAGTGTGGGGGCCCAGGTATTCAAAACTGGATCAAACCACCTCTGGAAATCCTGGCCAGGTACCAGAGTTGATAACCACAATTACAAAAAACCAAATACCTAGGTTTGATACATGGTTACTGTGAACCATGCGAACATTAAATGTAGGCAACGAACATTAGACATTAAATTTGTGGGGACTATGTTCAGTGTATAGAACTATCTTGCACAGATAGTTGAGTTTGAAGAGGGTAGATGTATAAGCTGTTAATTCAAAATGGTTTAAGTCAACTGTTTTTGTGCGTAGTTTGCTTGAGTTACCAACTACCATGTTGCAAATCTGATGTTTTTGTGAACTTTGTGGAGTAGAGTTCTTGCCTGACATGTATGCAAAATGTGGGAACATTGCAGATGCTTCGAAAGTGTTCAACAGAATATCGTCTGCAAACACTTGGATCACCATCATATTGGAACATGGAAATGTGGGCAAGGGCAGAATACTCTGGAACTATTTGGACAAATGCAACAGGAAGGCATGTATCCCAAACCTCGTTACCTTTGTGCAGGCACTGATTGCATGTGCTGATATAGTTGCCCTTGAAAAAGGCAGGTGTGTTCATGAGCAGAAAATTCTAAGAGGAACTTTCTTTGTGTGGAGCACCTTGCTTATTATGTATGCAAAATATGGCAAAATCAAGAAGGATGTTTCAGAGGATGCCATCTCGAAATTGAAATGTGGTCGTCATGCAGTTGCATACTTGCAGGACGTGCATGTTAAGAAAGCCCTTGAACTGCTTGATCGCCTGTGTGAAGAAGGTATACAACTAAAGCAGCATCACTTTTGTTTGACTTCTGCCAGCTTGTAGCTGCACATGTTTAGTGGATGGAGGTATTGCGCTGTTACGCTTCAATGATAACAAGTCTTACATAATTTCAACAAAATTGGAATACTTACACCTGGATGCATGGCCGACGTTCTTCGCCGTGCTGGCGATCTACTTGAGGCAGAGAATATGACCCAGCCGATGGTGAGCTTGGCTTAGCACATTCAGAATTCAAGATTGTGGAGATGGGAGAACGTGTTGCTAAATGAATCCTTTGAAGTCGACACTGAAAATCCTTTTGTGGGTTCATCTGCAACCATCACACGGACACTCCAAAAACGAGTTACACACAAATACGTAAAGCACTGCCTTGATCTTTCCTTTGTATTTTCAGCTCCCTTGCCTGCTGAAGAAACCTGTTTTAGCAAGCGGGATCTTTTGCGGTGGAAGGTACCAGCCATGTTGTACTGGGATCTTCTGACCAGCGGAAGGTACAAGCCAGCCTGTCACTATTTCTAAAACGTGAAAAAATCCCAGCTCTACGTTACGTTGGAAAAGGACCTTAGTACATGCCCTTCCGTGAGTTTCGACCGGTTCCCTTGGCCTACCGGCCTCGGGCACAGATCTCAAATCACCGAAGGGCCTGTACTCAGGCCCTGCTCCCATATAAACAACCCCTGTTAATGCATCGGGCACAGATCTCAACTCACCGAAGGGCCTGTACTCAGGCCCTTCTCCTATATAAACAACCCCTGTTAATGCATGTCCACTCAGATCCCCAGCCCCACACACCACAACGAAAGAAGTTTATCGTTGTCCCTCGTAGCCATGTTCAGAATGTTCAACCCATTTTCCTGCATGTGCCATAAGTCCTTACCATGTTTCCCTGTTTCTGGAAGTCAGAACAATGCACAAGATACCTTTTACCTAGTGGCTTCTATCATGACCATGTACCACAACTAACAACCTTACATGACATGGCAGAAGCTTATTCCGGCATGTCATAGCCATGGTCAACATGTCCCACCCATGTTCCAACATGTCATAACCAAATGCCATAACTCCATAAAAAAATTTGGCGTGCCTTCACCATCTATAGGATGATGTCACCATGTTCATGAATGTCACGGCTCCACATAGTCCTTCCCTTGGTCCCTTTGTGTTTTGACTATGTAACAAAACTTACAGCCATGCATGACATGGCATAACCATGTACTTCATGTCATACCCTTGTTTCTAGCCATGTTCAGCATGTCCAAGCAAGGACTCTTTTGAATTTTCTGAACCATACTTTTATGATTTTGGTTTTCCTTTCAAATAAATGTGCTCTCTAATTTTCATAGAAAATTTTGTACATACAAATATTTATAACTTCCTAACGGTGGAAATTAAACTCCTTCAACTACAATCAATAACAAAAAGTTCATTGGAATCCTTGAAAATAATGGAGAAAAGGAGAAGGAGAATGTTGTGCAAAAAGTTTATTGGAATTCTTGAAAATAATGGAGAAAAGGAGAATGAGAATGTTCTGCAATTCTAAAAGGAACTTTGTTATATTCAAGTTCTTGTATTTCATAGCCATGCATCACATGTTTTTTTTTTCGTCCTTACACTTTGGATCATGTCGCACAATTAAATCTAATTTTCAAAAAACAAATTCTTGAAAGAATGATATATATATATATATATGATAATGTAAGTAATAAAATATTGAGATTTGTAAATAAAAGGACTAACAAATATATGATTTTATGGAAATAATAATATATTTTTTGAATATATATTTTTAAACTCTTATTTGAATGAACTCCAAAAGTTAAATTGTTATAATCATGTTTTTTAAAATTACTTGCAAGTATATGAATTAAACTTAAGATTTTCACGAGTCTGAAAAAATAAGTTCAAATATTTAAAAATAAGTGAAATGTTTTTGTAAGTATTTGAATTTTTTCAGCACTTTAATAGGGATGTGTTGAACATTTTAATGTATATGTTTTGCAATTTTTTTCATAATTAAAATCATCTCCAACCCTTAAAAAATGATGTAATTGTTGTAAATATTTTTAAGGTACTTTTTCAAGTTCAAATGATATAACACAAATTGCTTTGAAAAGCTAAAGGGGTTCAAAAATGCTCATCAAAAAATATAAGAGTTTCATTTTTTATGAAATGTTAGAGGAAGGTTTTTTTAATTATTTAATTATTTTACATTCTCAAATAAGAAACAAGGTAAAAAATTTGTACAAATATCTTGCTTGCACCCTCTCAAAGAATTTTGCTTAGTCATTTTTTTAAATCTATTTAACAATTTATTGTTTCAAAATAGTCACAATATTTTCATTGATTTTCATATTCAACCAAATTTTCCCTTTTTAACTTTGTTGTTATTCTAAATGAATAGACAAGTTCTTCTTATTTGGTGGCCAACCTTGTCCTCCTTGTATCCATTGCAAGGTCATTGATAGTTGACAATAAGCAAGATATACACATGGTTAACTGAGCTTGACTAACATATCTCTAAACCTTTTTTCAAATTTGCTTAATTACTATTTCCCATTGTGGTCCCTCGCTATCCAGTGGTGGCTTAGAACCAATTCACGTTTTTCTAGTTATATTACATTTTGAGTTTTATCATTTGCATTTCTTTCAACCTTTTAAGTGATCACAAATACTTATTGCATTTGGCTCAAAATATACTGGAAGATTAAATTCTGTTTCAAAGCTATTTCAATCTTTCACTATATTCCATGATATGATGTCAAATAGAGAATGTGCTTCCACTTCATTACTGCTAATTATGGTTCTTTTCATTGAATAAATCTAGGTGGATTTTTCTGACATATATGTCCATTGGCTTGAAATTTGTGTACAACAAATTGTGTTTAGAACTCATTTTATCTTTTAATCATGAACTAGATTTGATTAGGTTTTTGTCCCTTGCACCCTATCCATGATATATTGGACTTGGTCTTATTAATGTTCTATTATTTTACTCAAAACAATAGTCTACATGTGATGAAAATGCATGTTAAGTGGTTTTATGAAAGTTATTGAAGTCCACAATAAAGCATGATCAATGTGTGGTAGTTTTGTCTATTATTAGTGGCTACCTTGGTTGTGGGACTATGGGTTCCCACATGGACAGCTCCACATGTACAATATTATGTGGACATATGCTGATGTGTTGGTACATTTTATTTTTGTTAGAGAATATTTTGTCATGTCATGAAAATTTGTCAAAAACAGACTACATGACATCGATGGACTATATTTGATATATTCCACCTTATTGGTGCTCACATTTTCATGCTCACTCTCATAGTTTCATCTAATAACATTCCTTACAACCTTTTTACTCATTCTTTGGTTTATTAATATGATTAGATTCTTTATTCACCTTTCTTATTGTGTTTGTACCTTGTATTTCAATCATCTCACACTCAAGTCTTGATCTCTTTTGGGATTAATTTTCTGATATATTACCTCACACACTATCAATTTCTCCCCCTTCTCTCCCAAGCCACACAAATAATGACTATGCATTGACTCTCTTATAATTAACACTTGACACAACCCAACTTAGTGGCAATTGTGATTTGATCTACATGGAGGTACTTGAATTTAACACACATCAAAACTCAACTTTTCATCAATTGTTAGCTAAGATCCCTATTAACCCAATTACACTCAAGTTAGCATTACTACAAAAGTATGAATATGTAGGTAGGTACATAATAGAAAGATATGTAATAAGTAGATATGTATAAGAAGGGTTCAAGACGATGATAATATTTACATAAGTCAACCAAAGGCCTTGCCCAATTCCCATAACATCATTAGAATTAGAATCTCACAAGGCATGCCTTCAAAAGATTTTTTTTAACAAAAAAGACCTTGGGTCACATGGTTTACCCACACTTTAGGGATTTTCTCTTGCCTAGTCTCAAAGGCACTGTTTTTGAGTATTCTTTCAATTGGCCCTTGCCAAGGTTTCTTGGTTTTTTCAATTGGGGCCTTTCCCCTCCCCAAGCCTTGTGCCATTTTGTAATCTCTTTTTACTTAAATCTCAATGGGGTTAAGGATTTGGTTTTTCCTTTTAGACGTTCAAGTCTTTATGTTTACAGCTTACAAATACATGTCAAAAGGTCAGCCTGGGGTGGTCACTATGTGATAATTTTCCTCATTATGTGTGTCGAAAAGGATATTATTTGGGGGCATTACATGAAGGAGCTATAATTTTTCTCATCGATTATTATCAATTTTCTTAATATATTCACATGTTTCAACGGGCTTTTGTTTAGTTTAAATTTTATGTTCACATTGAATTTTGACACCATATATTAGTTTGAATTTTTAATTTTAGTTGAAGAAGTGAAGAGTGATGAAAGAAGTAAGGTGATTGTGTGTGATTAGAGAAACATCATGCATGAAATGCTCACATTTAGTTTTAGAAAAACAAACATTTCAATATCAGATGACATTTAAAATGTTGAAAACATGTTTGACACCCACAAAGACACTACAAACAACAAACATTTGGTGTATTTCCATAGGAAAAAGATTATAAAAAAAAAATTGATGTGTTAAAGTTTCAAAATCATTTTGAACCTTTGGTATAAATTACACCCTTTCCATCCTACTAATTGAACGAGCTAATAACTAATGCTTACTCTAAGTCTTTTAGACACATGGCATATTTTTTCTAATTATTTTTAGTTCTTATTATTAATGTATACCATGCATTAATTATATTGAGATTCAAAAAATAAACATAACTCCATTATAAAAACAATTGAATTATAATTTTTACTCAATAACTAATTTATGGGACCTTATCCTTTTACTCAAATAATTTTCTAACACAAAAAATAATGACCCCTTAAAGTTAACCCATATAACTATTCTTACTTATTTATTATTTTTAATAGATTAAAAACTAAATACAAGTTCAATTATGTAAACCAACCATCAAAATTAAAAGAGTGATCCAATCCAAATGTTTCTATGTTTGGCCAAATTTAGCATATCGGCGACAAAAAATAAAAATAAAATATCTTGCCAGTGGTACAAAGGGTTTTTTTGGGGGGAGAAAAATGGCACATTATTGCAACCTTATGAAAAAATTATCCTGTCATAGCATGTCACCAAGATATAGCGCCATCCCTAAACTTTGCTGCTTTCCTCTCTATTTTAAGGATTTACTGGGTTCTTAGTTTAGGATATGTGCATTGCGTTATGGAGCTATGCGTGAGTGCAACGGAGCTTGTAAGTAGGTGGGGGACGGATGGCCGGACAAAGAGATAAATCTTAGGTGAAGCTCAGATCGGTTTCTTGTAGGATTTCGCCGCCACGACGACGACGACGACGACGAGTCGGGGAAGCTAGAGG
>Ga0209208_10011976_pt1 | contig 11052 bp, 13 predicted proteins | sample S1TSphfallax_3_FD_187694 | JGI IMG/M metagenome (GOLD analysis project Ga0209208, IMG submission 187694) | Host-associated microbial communities from peat moss isolated from Minnesota, USA - S1T2_Fd - Sphagnum fallax MG (SPAdes) (version 2) | ecosystem: Host-associated > Plants > Peat moss >... | reverse complement strand
AAAACCACGGGCGGCCTTCGCACCGCGCCCGAAAAGAATCTTTCATTTGAACGGATCTCGCGGCAAGTCCGCCCATCATTTGACGCAATAAGGCATTCAAATTCGTCTTAGCGCTTGAGCCGCGCGTCTGCTTATTGCGGCAGAAGAGCATGATCCGGGCGGCCATTATGCTTCGAAGAACATCTGGCCGTTTCAATGGATGATCGTGAGGGCCTTATGGATTTACGATTGTTTTTAAATGGATTGACTCGGTCTGGCTCATTGAAGCCAGCCCTTCAGGCTGGCCTCGTCGCAACCGCCGCGATGGCCGGTTATGTGACGTTCATGCCTTTGCCCCCCAAGTCCGCGGCGACGGGCACGACGGGCACCTTCGTAACTGCCGAACAGCCTCTTTGGGCAGGCCTTATTGAGCGCCCGGATGTAGATACACCGCCTCTCTCCGAGCCGGCGACCTCCGCATCCTATGTCGTGCAGGAGCCTGTTTTTAAGCGCAATGCCTCGAAAGGACCGGTATCCGCCGCGCTCCTCCCGAAGGCACCACTCGTCAAGCCCGTGAGTCCGCCGCGCCGTCCCCAACTGGCCGAGGATACATCAAGCCGCGCCGCCGCCGTGATAACGCCCGCCTCGGTTGTTATGTCAAACCCGGAGGTAAAACCCGCCCAGCGGAATTTGCTTTCGCCTGTGACCGATCGTTTGCCTGCGACGGGTGTCTTGTTGAAGCCCATCCATGCCTTCGGCGACGCGGTTCATAACCTCATCAAATCATTCTGAGTCTTTGATGAGGTTATGCGCGCTATCCCAATTCAATGGCAGGGATCGATCACGTTCGTAAACGTGATCTCAACGCTCACGGCTACCCAGTGCGCGTAGCGGGGCCGAACGGCTCAGACCATCAAAAGATGGTCGATCTTGGAATAAGGAACGACATATGTGCGCGATCCATCCGTCCAGGAAATTGCGAAATCCCCAATCTGAATTTCCTGATCCATGAGCGCGTTGCCTGCGATCGTCTGAATGCCGCCAGCCGTTGTCGTCATCTTGAAATCCCGCTTAGCGTTTTTCGCTTTAGCCAAGAGGTTTTCGATCAAGGTTTTCATCACGGCTGCTTCTGTCGGATCACTCATTGTTGCCTCTCATCTCCGCCAAATTTCATTTTCTTTGCGGTTCACGCAAAGGGAGCCCCAACGGGCGAGCAATTTCGGGGCCGCTTGCCGCCAAAGTCCTATCGGGCCAGCGGGTCTCCCATTCCTTTAACGAGAATTTCAGCCAAAAGCGAGATTGAAGAGTCTAAAACTCAATGGGTCCGCACAGGACGCAGAAAGTTCTGCCTGTCGCCAGACCTGACCTGCACATCGAACACGTCGCCCTCCCGGTCGAGCCTCAATGGCACGTCCACCCCGGCTAGTCCCAGAGCCCAGATGGCCCGGAAAAACCCCGCCAGGCTTTCCACGGGCTGCCCGGCGACGGCCAATACAATATCGCCTTCCCGGAGCCCAGCGCGCTCCGCGGGTCCGCGCCCGGCACAACCGATAATAACGATCGTATCCTGCGTTTCAGCGGCATAGAGCCCGAGCCAGGGACGCGGCGGCCGATTGGCCGATCCCAGTCGGCAAATATCGTCAAGGATCGGCGGCAGAAGATCGATTGGCACAATCATATTGAGGGGGACAACTTGATTGCCATGGATTTGCCGCGGCACCTGCAAGGAACCAATCCCCAAAAGATCGCCATTCGGCCAGAATGAGCCCATCTTCACGGATCAGCACACCATTACCGGCCCGCTCGGTGCCAAGCGATTCGGCAGTGAAAGCCGTGGGCGCAATCCGCGCGCTCAGTTGGACGATAGAACTTAAGGCATGATCCAGATCGAACCCGTATTGGCCGGGCTTCGGCTGCATATCGTCCGGCACTTCCCAATCATCGCCGTCCAAGACCATCGGAAACTCCGGGCTAAATAGATGAGCATGAAATACGCTTATCGGGCTCGATTTCGGACAGGTTGTGGCACCTTTTCAAGAACGCGAATCGAATATTGTCTCACTTTCCCGAACGGCGCATGCAGCAAATGTGAGGCAGGCCTGGGTAAAGCGGCTTTCCGGAGCTAGGTTTGGCAAGACGCGGGTCTTATCTCGTAGACTGAGCTCTCTTAACACATTAGGTTTCATAGCTAAGCCATTGTTATAGAATGAAAGACCAGATTGCATGACTATGCCATTCACCCTTTTCGATGAGTCAGCCCGCGGTGCATGATGCCGTCATCATCGGCGGCGGCCATAACGGCCTCGTCTGCGCCGCCTACCTCGCGCGCGCGGGGCTGAAGGTTATCGTTCTCGAACGGCGTCACGTCGCGGGCGGCGCGGCCGTTACTGAGGAGTTTCACCCCGGCTTTCGCAATTCCGTCGCCGCCTATACGGTTTCGCTGCTCAATCCGAAGATCATTCATGATCTCGATCTCGCCGCGCATGGTTTGCGCATCGTCGAGCGCAAACTGTCGAATTTTCTGCCCCTCGAAGACGGCCGTTATCTCAAAGTTGGCGCCGGACGCACCCGAGAGGAAATTGCGAAATTCTCACAGAAGGACGCAAACTGGTTCCCGGCCTATGAAACAGAGCTCGCCAAAGCGGCCGATGTGCTGCGCGAGCTAATCCTCGAAACCCCGCCCAATCTCGTCGAGGGGCGAGGCCTTGCCGCTCTGCCGGAGCTCATCAAGGCGGGCAAGCTCGGATGGCGCCTCAGCAAACTTAGGCTTGAAGGGCAACGGCAATTGCTCGCGCTGATGACGCAATCGGCTGGCGATTATCTCGATCAGTGGTTTGAATCCGCACCGATCAAGGCCGTGCTGGGCTTTGACGGGATCGTCGGAAATTACGCGAGCCCCTATACGCCAGGTTCAGCCTATGTCCTGCTGCATCATTGCTTCGGCGAGGTCAATGGCCGCAAAGGCCTTTGGGGCCATGCGATCGGCGGCATGGGCGCGATCACCCAGGCCATGGCGAAAGCGGCCGCGTCTCATGGGGCCGACCTCCGCCTCTCGACGCCCATCAAGGAAGTGATCATCGAAAAAGGCCGCGCGACCGGCGTCGTAACGGAGGCTGGCGAACGCATCAACGCCAAAGCCGTCGTCTCAAACGTGAATCCAAAACTTCTGTATCAAAGCCTGATCGATCAAGCCGCCTTGCCAGCGGACTTCAGCCGCGGGATCGAAGCCTATCGATGCGGATCCGGCACATTCCGGATGAATGTCGCCCTCTCCGAATTGCCGGATTTCACGGCCCTGCCCGGCCGCGATTTGGCTGAGCATCACAGCGCAGGCATCATCATTGCGCCGAGCCTCTCTTACATGGAGCAGGCCTATTTCGACGCCCGGACCTATGGCTGGTCTCGCCGGCCGGTGGTCGAAATGGTCATCAGCTCGGCCCTTGATGATACGCTTGCGCCCAGGGGACAGCATGTCGCCAGCCTGTTTTGCCAGCATGTTGCCCCAAAGCTGCCGGATGGCAGCTCCTGGGACCAGCATCGTGAAGAGGTCGCGGATCTGATGATTGCGACGGTCGATGCCTATGCGCCAAACTTCAAGGGCTCCGTCCTCGGGCGGCAGATTATGAGCCCGCTCGACCTCGAACGCACATTCGGCCTCATTGGCGGCGATATTTTTCACGGGAGCCTAGATTTGGGCCAGATGTTTTCAGCCCGCCCCTTGCTCGGCCATGCCAATTATCGCGGCCCGGTTGCCGGGCTTTATATGTGCGGCGCCGGCACGCATCCCGGAGGCGGCGTCACCGGCGCGCCGGGTCATAACGCGGCGCGCGAGATTCTGCGGGATTTCAGGCGGAAAAAATAAGGGCGGCAGGGGCGAAGCCATTTTGGGCCTCGTTAAAATCCGCCGCTCCAATCACTCAACAAATTAATCGTTTGCCACGGTTTCCGTATTGAACGCCGTGCCTTCGAGCGCTTTGAACACGATGAGGCTATCGACGCTTTCGTGGGCGACATCCAAAGAATCGATGACAAGCTCCATCGAGGCCGCACTCAAAGGCGTCTCCAGATGTTCTTTGATGGCGTCCTCGCACTCGCCCAGCAATTCGGAAATCTTCTTCAGCGTATCGCCGAGCGGGACTGGCAAATCGCGGCGGCCTTCGGCAGCCCGGATAATGTTATCGTTGAGCTTTTCCAGCTCCGTCTTGAGGCTCTGTATCGACTTTGTTGTCGCCTCGTCCAAATCAGCCATCTTCAATCTCCAACTCGAAATCCTGCTGCTTTCCAGCGTTTCGGGACTGGCTATAGATCAAGCCTGCAAATGTGTCGAATGACTTTGGCTTCAGAGGGCTGAGATTGGGCCGCGATCAGGCCGCGTCCTCGGCATCGATAAAGCCTCCAGACTGCCGGTGCCAGAGCTGCGCATAAAGCCCGTTGCGCGCCAAAAGCTGCGCATGACTGCCGGTTTCGATGATCCGGCCCTGCTCCATCACGACGAGGCGATCCATCCGCGCAATGGTCGACAGACGATGCGCGATGGCGATCACCGTTTTGCCCTCCATCAAGCTGGCGAAGCTTTCCTGGATCGCCGCCTCGACCTCGCTGTCGAGCGCCGAGGTCGCCTCATCAAGGATCAGGATCGGGGCGTTTTTCAAGATCACCCGCGCGATGGCGATGCGCTGGCGCTGGCCGCCCGACAATTTGACGCCGCGCTCGCCAACTTGCGCCTCATATCCGCGCCGGCCCTGCCAATCTACGAGATCGATGATGAAGTCATGCGCCTGCGCGCGTTTCGCTGCCGTGACGATTTCATCCTGCGCGGCCAGCGGACGCCCATAAACAATATTCTCGCCGATCGAACGATGCAGAAGCGACGTATCCTGCGTCACGACAGAGATCGCACCGCGCAGGCTTTCTTGCGTGGCTTCGGCGATATTCTGCCCATCGATCAGGATGCGGCCGTCCTCCACCTCATGAAAACGCAAGAGGAGATTGACCAGCGTCGTCTTACCGGCACCCGAGTGGCCAATGAGGCCGATCTTTTCTCCAGGCTTGATGGTCAGGTTCAGGTCTTCGATGAGGCTGCGTTCGCGGCCATAGCCAAAGGTCACATGATCGAAGCGAATTTCGCCGCGTCCGATCTTCAACGGTTTCGCACCCGGCTGATCGGCGAGCAGCAAAGGCCGCGCGATGGTTGCCATGCCTTCTTGCACCGCGCCGATATGTTCGAAAACGCCCGTCACCTGCACTGCGACGGAATTCGCGATCGATGCGATTTGCCAGGTCAGCGGAATTGTCATGGCGATCACGCCGACATCGACAGCACCCTGCCGCCATAGGATCAGCGCAAGGGTCGTGGACGCCGCGAGCAGAACTGCGTTCAGCGTCGATAGAGAGGTGGAAAACAAAGTCGTCAGCCGCAATTGGCGCCGGAAAGCTGACGTATGCACATCGACGGAAGAACGGACGTAATCGTCTTCGCGTTCGAGCTTGCCAAATAATTTGAGGGTCAGAATATTCGTGTAACTATCGACGATACGCCCGATAATGTCGGACTTCGCCTCGGACAGCCGCCGTGATTGATCCCGCAGCCGGGGCACGAACGTCCGCAGCAAAGTCAAATAGACTGCGAACCAGACGATGATGGGCAAGGACAGCCGCGCATCGGCGGCGGCCAGCATCGACAACGCTAAGAGACCATAGACAAGAATGCCCCAAACGGCCGTGATCGAGACCACCACGCTTTCGCGCAAGGCCGGGCCTGTTTCCATAACGCGGGCGGCAATGCGGCCCGCGAAATCATTCTGGAAGAAAGGCCAGCTTTGCCGCACGACATGCCGATGGCTTTGCCAGCGGATGAGATTGGTGACATTGGCGGCGATCGCCTGATTGGCAACAAGACCCTGCCCCATCACCGCCAAGGGCCGCAGGATCACGACGGCCAGCCCAATGATGAGAAACGGTTTGGCCGCTTCAAAGAACACGTCGCGCGGTGTCGCGATCACGAGCCGCACGATACGCCCGACAAACCACGGGATCGCTGCGTCAAGCGCCGCGACCGTCAGTCCCACACCAAACAGAAGCAGAAAAGGCAAGCGGCTCTGACGGATGAAATGCCAATAAAACGCCAGGAGGCCTGACGGCGGCTCTTCAAGCCGCTGGTCTCGTGTCGGGGCAATAATGGATTCAAAGAAGTGAAACATAAGAGATCAACATAGCCTGCGCCCCCCTATCTGACAGAGAGCGGTGAAAAGGTTCATGTGTCATCTTCGCGCGGCGGATTTATGGAAGATGCTTGCCTTCACCGCTTGTTTCACAAAGATAAACGTGCGCAGCCTGTGTTTGCTCTTGCATGCGCGATTGCCGCGTTGATGATGCCATGAGCCGATTCTCCCCGGCTCTCTCCGCCAGGCGTAATTGAGATGATACAAATACCCGGAAAAGCCTGCGCCGAATGCACACTTTGCTGCAAGGTGCTTGAAATCGAAGAAACCGCGAAGCCCGCCGGCGAGCTTTGCGAACATTGCCACCTTGGCGCGGGTTGCGGCATCTATTTGGACCGCCCGCAAGTCTGTCATGACTATGAATGTCTCTGGAAGAACGATCGCGCGCTCGGCCCGCAATTGCGCCCTGACCGGGTCGGAACGATCCTGATGGAAGATCCAGACAGCGATGAATATCGCGCTGTCTGCGATCCGGCCAAGCCGATGGCTTGGCGCAATCCGCTCGTCTTCAAACATCTCGTTGCGATGGCCAAAGCCGGCCGCATCGTTGTCGCCAAAGCGGGCGTGAAAGCGTGGCGCGTGCATCCGACAGGTCAATGGGGACCATGCATATAGAGCCTTATTTCGCGGCAGACATTTTTACTCCACGTTCGACCCGTTCCATGCGGCAGAGATAAAAGCCTATCAATGCCGCAAGGCTCAGCAGGCCAGAGACAAGGCCTGTAATACCCTGCCAGCCGAACGCCGACCAAAACTCTCCGCCAGAAGACCCAACCAGACTCGATCCCACATAATAAGAGAAAAGATAGAGCGAGGCAGCTTGCGCGCGTGCGACGGTTGCGCGGCGGCCGACCCAGCCGCTTGCGATGGAATGACCGCCAAAAAATCCGATTGTCAGGAGCCCAAGACCCGTAATAACGACCGGAAGCCTATTTGGGAGAGTCACGAACACCCCGATCAGCATTAGTGAAATGCCAGCGAGCAGCATCGGGCCAAGGCCAAACCGTCCGCCCAGCCGGCCGAACCAGGCAGAAGCCGGTCCACCCGCCAGATAGACAAGAAAAACGGCCCCTGCCGCCGTTTGCCCGAGTTCGAAAGGCGCTGCCAGAAGCCGGTAGCTGGCATAATTATAGACGGTGACGAAACTTCCCATGAGCAAAAAGCCAATGGCGAAGAGCAGCATAAGGCCTGGATCGGAAAGATGCCGCGCAAAGCTCCGCCCTAATTGACGAAATGAGATGCTGCGCTCCGGCACAAAATGTTTCGAACCCGGCAAGACAACGGAAAAGACGATCGCCGCCAAAAGGCCCAGCGAGCCAAGCGTTGCAAGTGCGAACGCCGCCGAATGGGTCAGATCGATCAAGAGGCCCGTCAGTATCCGTCCGGTCAAACCGCCAAAGGCGTTGCCCGCGATATAAAGGCCCATCGCTCCGCCAAGATCTTGCGGATGCACTTCCTCCGCGAGATAGGCCATCCCAATCGCCGGAACCCCAGCCAGCGCGAGCCCCTCAAGCGCCCGGATCGTGAGCAATGTTGGCCAATCGGGTGCGAAAGCCGAGAAAACGCTTAAAGTGCCGACGCCGAATAGTGAGAAAGACATAACATCCTTGCGGCCATAGGCATCGGAGACTGGCCCCATAATCAGCAGGCCAGCTGCGAGCATGGCCGTCGTAACGGAAAGAGACAAGCTGCTGACAGCAGGTGTGACTCCGAAGTTCACGGAGAAAACCGGCATCAAGGGCTGAACACAATAAAGGAGCGCGAAGGTGGTGAAGCCCGCCGCCACGAGCGCCAGTGTCACGCGCCGGTAGGCAGGATCATTTCGCCGCAAATAGCATTTGGCCAATTCAGTTTGCGTCACATGAAGCCGCCGTTGAGTCGCAGGAGCGGCTTTTGATTGCCGTGGTTGATTTGCTGGAGACAAGACCTCCACGTATAGCGCTTCGATCAGGATCACCAAATGGTGATTCAGAACGGTAAGTCACACAACCTCATATGAGGCCGCCTTGCCCGAGCATTCTCCGCTCACTCTCGAAGAAGTCACCAAACCGCTCGCTGAGGATGGCTGGGCCGTGAAACGGCGTGGACCGGGCGGCCATGTACAATATGTCCATCCTGCGAAACCAGGCAAAGTCACCCTTGATACGGGTGTGCGAGAAGTCCCAGCGGGCACGCTCCGTTCAATCTACCGGCAGGCTGGGCGGACATGGTGAAAGGATCCTGATCATGGCCATGACCTATGCGCTCCTCCATGAAAAGAATGGTAGCTTCGGTATTTCCTTTCCGGATTTTCCAGGGTGCATTTCCGGCGGTGGCTCGGCTGAGGAAGCATTGCGGCGCGGCCGCGGCGCCCTCGCCTTTCATATCGCAGGCATGGTGGAAGACGGCGATGCCATGCCGCGCCTCCGCGGCCTCGACGAATTGCGGGCCGATCGCGACTTCCGCGCCGGCTCCAAAAATGCGATTGTCACGCTTGTCGAGGTCGATCTGCCGGGCAAAGCCTTGCGTCTCAACATCTCGCTTGATGAGCATCTGGTCGAACGCATCGATGCTAATGCCAAAGCCGCTGGCGAAACCCGCTCGGGCTGGCTCACGAAGGCTTCGAAAATGCGATTGGGCGAGCAGTAGGATAGGAAACGGCGGAAGCGGCAAAGGATGGCCGCTATGGGTTCATTTCCTTCCGTGTGCTTGCATTAGGGGAAAATCCGCGTATAAAGCCCGCTTCCCGGCATCGGCTGGGGGCTGAAGGAAGAATTTGCTTCTGGCAAAGCGGACAGGTTTTCGACCGATCCCGTCTTCCGTGTCTCCGCCTTCGTTGTTTCCGTCGAGCCTTTCCGGGGCTCGAAGGGCTCTGCGCCGATGTTTCTTTGGAGCTTAAGAAAGGCCCGTTCATGGCTCTCTACGAGCATGTCTATCTCGCGCGTCAGGATATTTCCGCCCAGCAGGTGGAAACCCTCACCGAACAATTCAAAACCATTATCGAATCCCTTGGCGGCAAGGTCGAGAAGATCGAATATTGGGGCGTAAAGTCCCTCGCCTACCGCATCAAGAAAAACCGTAAGGCGCATTTTTCGCTGCTGAACATTGATGCGCCGCCAGCCGCGCTCACCGAAATGGAGCGTCAGCAGGGTCTCAACGAAGACATCCTGCGTTTCATGACAATCCGCGTCGATGAGCTCGAGACAGGGCTCTCTGCGATGATGCGCAAGCGCGACGATGACGATCGCGGCGGGTTTGGCGGCGCGCCGCGCGGCGGCCGCCCCGATAGAGGCGACCGGCCGGATCGCGGCGACCGCGGTCCGCGCCGCCCGCGCGATGATAATTCCATGAATGAAGAAGGAGGCTTTTGATGGCCACCGCAGCCGCTGGGAGCGCACGCCGCCCATTCTTCCGCCGTCGCAAAACCTGCCCATTCTCGGGTCCGAGCGCGCCGAAGATCGACTATAAGGACACACGTCTGCTCTCGCGTTATATTTCCGAACGCGGCAAGATCGTACCCTCGCGCATCACCGCCGTGTCTGCCAAGAAGCAGCGCGAACTCGCAAAGGCGATCAAGCGGGCCCGTTTTCTCGGGCTTCTGCCTTACGTGATCCGCTAAATTTTCCTTTCTGGGCTTGCTCGCCGGGAACGAAGTTGATCGCAATGAATAAGGCTGGACGGACATCAATCCGTCCAGTTCAGTTGGGATGAGACGGATAACTTTCCGGATTCTTCCCTAACCGCGGATTGGCGGGACAGCTCAGCGATGAAAACAAAAAGTATTCAAAGTCCCGGCATTGGCCCGATTGTGATGATCGGCGCCGGTCTCTGCACGGCGCTGCTATTTACAGTTGCCCGGCAAGGGACATTTCAGTCGATGGCGCTCGGCCACGTTACGCCTTTGCCGATCATGATTTCGGCACTTGGCTTCGGTCCGGCCATCGGTTTCGGTTCGGCCGGCATCGCAGCGATCACCGTTGTGCTTCTTTCGGCCCTGCACGGCGGCACGCTCTCCGGCGAGAGCCTTTTGACCGGCCTCATTTTGGCGGCGGTCTTCGCTGTAATCCTCGCCCTGCCTTCCTGGTGGCTTAGCTTTTTAGCTTGTCTTGCCCGGCTCGAAACGGCTAGCCGCTGGAAGACCGCCCCCCCTGACAAGAAAAACAAGCAGCTTACATTCTATCCGATTGGCCACATCCTTGTGCATGCGGCTATTATCGCCCTTGTCCTTGTCGGGCTTGGCGCAGGCATGGTCGTGTTCGGCTACGGAACCTTCGACGACGCGTTCGAGAGCCTCACGGTAGAGTTAATGCCGTTCGTTCAAAAACTTGTCGATGTGCGGCCAGAACTCAGCAGTTTTGACGTCCATGCCCTCACGCAAATGACTTTAAGGACAATGCCATCGGTTCTCTCGGGTTGGATCCTGCTGACCTTCGCCGGAAATCTTTGGCTCGCCGGGCGCATCGTCCAAACCTCAAACAACTTGCGCCGTCCCTGGCCGAATATCCCCTATGAGCTTCGCATTCCGCGTCCCTTCGCCGTAGTCCTGGCCGCGGCTTGCGCTCTGTGCTTCGTCAAAAACTGGCCGGGTATGATCGGCCTCACGGCCGCTGTAACCTTCGCGCTGATCTATGCTTTGCAAGGCATTGCCGTCATCCATGATCTCTCGCGCGGATTGAAATGGCGGACGCTCATGCTCTTCGTCATCTACGCAACGCTGGTGTTCATCCCCTGGCCATTAGCGCTGTTTGCTGTGATCGGTCTCGCCGATACGGTTTTTTCTCTGCGCGACCGCAAGGCCGCGGCTCTCCTAGCTGCTAAAACATAAAGATATCCGAAGGAGCCACTTATGGAAGTCATCTTACTGCAACGGGTC
>Ga0209208_10011975_pt1 | contig 11052 bp, 9 predicted proteins | sample S1TSphfallax_3_FD_187694 | JGI IMG/M metagenome (GOLD analysis project Ga0209208, IMG submission 187694) | Host-associated microbial communities from peat moss isolated from Minnesota, USA - S1T2_Fd - Sphagnum fallax MG (SPAdes) (version 2) | ecosystem: Host-associated > Plants > Peat moss >... | reverse complement strand
CGCCCAGCCGGCCGCAATCGGCGTTTGCGCTGCTGCAGAGCATCGCCGCCACGCTCAGCAGCACGGGCACGACGCCGGCGCAGGTCGCGCAGACCAGCCAGCAGCTCAACCAGGCTCTGGCCAGCCTCGCGCAGTATCAGAACGGGGTGGTGACGGCGCAGGCGCAGAACGGTGTCACGCTGCAGGCGGTGAACAATGCCGGCACCAGCGATTCCGACCAGAGCACGACCCTGCAAGCCGACGTCAACAGCCAAACCGGCGTCAACACCGTGACCGCGATCGCGACACTGGACGAGACCTCGACCGCGCTGCAGGCGGCGATGAAGGCGTTTGGCGACATCCAGAATCTCAGCCTGTTCAACTACCTCGCCTCCTGAAACCCCAAGCCATGTCCATCGTTTAAGGAGCCGCCATTGTCGGATGTCATCCTCATCGCCGGGTATTACCGCAGCGGCACCTCGGCCCTCGCCGGCGCGCTGCAGCGCATGGGCGTCGTCTTGCATAACGACGCCGATGCGAACGAGCATAACCCGCTCGGGTTTTATGAAATCCCTGAGCTGATCGAACTCGATATCGATATTTTCAAGCATCTCGGCGTCGAATGGACCGATGTGCGCGGCCTGCCCGAACAATGGTGGGAGCGCGCGGATATCGCCCGTTTCCTCACCCGGCTGGACGAGGTGTTGCGCCGGCGCTTCAAGGGCGAGGCGCTGTGGGGCCTCAAACACCCGCATCTCTGCCGGCTGTTCCCGCTCTATGAGCGCGCGGTCATCCAGGCCGGCCACAAGCCGCATGTCATTCATATGTGCCGCGCGCCCTGGACGGTGGCGGCCAGCCAGCAGCGCAAGAATAATCTGGCGCGCGCGCATGCCGTGCTGCTGTGGCTGACTTATCTGATATCGGCGGAAAAATCCGCCAGGCATCTGCCGCGCAGCTGGCTGACCTATCAGGAATTGCTGTCCGATCCGGCAGCCGAGATCGCCCGGCTGGAGGGTGATCTGGGGCTCAACATCGCGCGCGCGCCGGATGGCATGGTGCAAGCCCGCAATTTTCTGACCGGCCAGTTGAACCGCAGTGAGCCGGTGGCGGCAACCGGTCTGTTCCAGCCGCTGCAGAGCCTTGCCGAGGATGTGTGGCACGCGGTGCAAGCGCGCGACGCAGCCTCCGCGCTATGGGACGGGTTTGCCGCGCGCTGCGCGGACATCGTCGGGTTTTTGAGCGAGATCGGCACCAGCCGCGGCGTCATCGTCGCCGGTCTCACCAGCGGGCTGCCGAATGTGCAGGTCGGCATGACCACCGAGCGGGCCGGGTTGCGCCCGGCCGAGCGGCTGGATGAGGGGGCCAAGCGCCGGCTGCTCGCCTTGCGGGACGCAACACCTGATTTGCCATCCGTGCATGTGGTGATCGCGGTGCCGCCAGGGCGCGCGCACGCCATCAACGACACGCTGGAGGCGCTGCGCGGCCAATGGTACCAGCCGGCGGCGATCAAAATCGTGTCGGCCGAGCCGATCGACATCGCGGGCTATGCCACCATCACCGCCTCGGCGGAGCCCGGCGATGTCACAACCGCTTTATGCGCGGCCTTGAACGCGGCAGCCCAGGATGCCGATTACGTCGCCACCATCAATGCGGGGGATGTGGTGGCCGCCGATGCCTGCCTGCGCTTCGCGCTCTCCGCCGCCCTCGCCCGCCCGGCGATGATCTATTGCGACGAGACGGTGCAGACCGATAACGGCGCCTGGGTGCGCCACAAGCCGGGCTGGGACGTCACAAGGCTGCGCCAGGCGGCCTATATCGGGGATTGGGTGTGGTATGAGGGCCAGGCCCTGCTGCGCGCCGGCGGGTTCGACCCGGCATTCGGCGGCGCCGAGGAATATGATGTGCAACTGCGCATGGCCGAGCAGGCGGCCGAGGTGCTGCGCCTGCCCGAGGCGCTGTTCACCCGCGCGCCGTTGAGCCGGCGCGACAACATCCCCTCGACCGTCTTCGGCGCGCGCGCCACCCAGGCTGTCGCCGCCCATCTGGCGCGCGCCGGCCTGCCCGCGACGGTCGAGCCGCGCCGCCATCTCGGCCTGTTCAGCCACCGGCGCGAGACGCCCGACCCCGGCACCAGCACGATCCTGCTCTGCGGTGGCGGCGAGCTCGCGATGCTGGATCGCTGGCTGAAGGATTTGCTCACCAACCATGTGCAGACCGGGCCGATCATCCTGGCCGGCGGCGCGCTCAACCCGCAGACCGAGACCTATCTCACCAAGGTCGCCGAGCAGGCGGAGGCGCTGCGTGGCCAGGTGCTGGCGGTTCCGCCGGCGCCGCAACAGCGCGAGGCGGAGGCCCTGGCGGTGGCGCTGGCGATGGTGACGACCGAGCTGGTCGCGGTCATCGATGTCAGGGCCCTGCCGGCGACGCCGGACTGGCCCGCCCAGCTGCGCAGCCGCCTAGCCGATCCGCGTGTCGCCATGGCCGGCGCCCGCACGCTGGTGCAGAAGGCGAAGGAGCCTGGGCGGTTTCTGGTGCAGGGGCCGATCGTCATCGGCGCCGATACGCGGATGGGAGCCGGGCATTTCGCGGACGACCCAGGGCCGGGCGGCTGGCTGCTGGTGGATCAGGAGGCGAGCGCGGTCGCACCCAGCGCCGTGCTGGCCCGCCGCGCGGCACTCGCCGCCTGCGTAATGCCCGATCTCGGCGCCGATGCGCTTTGGACCGATCTCTGCGCGCAGATGCGCGCATCGGGCGGGCAGATTGTCTGGACGCCGGACATCTCCTTCGTGGCGGGGGCGGACAGCGTGCGGGTTGATGTCCACGCCGAATTCCGCAAGGGCAGCGAAGCCGCAAAAGCCCTGCCCTGGGAGGATCCGTACCACCACCCGGCTTTGTCATTGCATGGCGATCTGCTGTTGCCCGAGCCGCGCCTTGGCTTGGTGCGCGCCGGCCCCGCCGATCCCCATTCGGTGCTGCTCACCGGCCCGGCCGATACCGGGCTTGCTTTGATGAACGCGGCCCGCGCGGTCCGCGCCGAAGGCTTGGTGGAGGCGAGCTGGTCCCCCGAACCTTCGAGTGCCGCGGAAATCTGCCGCCGCGCCGCCGCCGCCTGGGTGCGCATCAACCCGGATAACCCGGCACCGCACGGCGCGCCGGACTATGCCGCGGTGTTCACCACTGCGCCCAAGCCCGGCGCCAAAACCGCGATCGCCGGCGCCCGCCGGCTGTTCGCGACCTCGCCGGGCCTGGTCAAACAGGTGCAAAAACTGGCGCCGCGCGAGCAAAGCATCACGCTCTGGCGCCCCGCACTCTACCGCCCGCTCTGGGAGAGCCTGGCGCTCGGCTCCGGGATCAACACCAACCCGCGGGTGCTCTGGGTGGATGAGGGGGTCGCGCCGGACTGGTTGGTCCAGTTGATGAACGAGACCAAGAACAAGATCGCCTGGATTATCGTCGAGCGGGCAGGGCAGAATTATACCGGCGGCTCGATTTCGACGCTGAAACCGCCCGAGCATGAGCAGGGCTGGGCGCAAAACCTTGGCCTGCTGGGGCCGCATATCATGATCCGCCCGGCGCAAAGGGATGCCGATGGCGATCATTACCCGGTGTTGATGGCCGCGGCTTCCGGCTGCCTGCTGCTGGTCGATGAGCGCTGGGACGTCCCCGAGGCGCTCGGCGCCATCGCGCTGCCCAACCGGCTCAGCGCCTGGCAGAAGGCGTTGCGCAAGGCGATCGGCGATCTGCCCGCGACCCTCGCCCAGGGCAAGCGGACCCGGGATGCTTGCCTGGCCCTGCCCTCGGTCGAGACCCTGCCGCCGCCTTGGGATCTGGCATCCCCGGCAGCTTCCGCCCCCGTGATGCAGCGCGCCGCGGAATGAGCCGGCGCCACATATTTCGTGCGCTGTTCGCCCTGGTCCAGGCTTGCCTGTTGCTCAGTGCCGCCAATGCGGCGGCATCCGGCCCAGCCGAGGACCCCGCGCAGGTCACCGCCGCCATCCGCCAAATTCTGGCGGCGCAGGCGCCATCGGACTCCACCATCACGCTTGGCCCCGTGCAGGGGGCGGGATTCATGCAGGCCTGTCCGGTCCCGCTCGGCGTCGTGATCTCGGGTGTGGCACCCTATGAGCAGGCGGCGGTGAGCTGCCCGGAGCCGGCCTGGACGCTGTATGTCACCGTCACGATCGCCGAAACCCAGCTCGTCGCGGTCGCCGCCCGGCCGATCCAGGCGGGCCAGGTCATCGGCCCGGCGGATTTGACGATCGCACGCGAGCCGGTGGCGCTCTATGCCGGCCGCCAGGTGTTCTACAACATCGCGGATGCCGCCGGCGGCACGGCCTTGGTCAGCCTGCCGGCCGGCGCGATCCTGACTGCGGCCGACATGGCCGCCCCGGTGATGGTGCAGGCCGGCCAGACCGTGACGGTCGCGGTGGAAACCGGCGGTCTCACTGTGTCGCTGAACGCGGTTGCGGATCAAACCGGCCGCGTCGGCGAGACAATCCTGATGACCAACCCTGCCAGCGGCAAGCATTTTCAGGCACTGGTCACCCGCAACGGGCTCGTCGTGCAGTTACAATGACAGCCCATCACGCCAGCGGCGGAAAAATTTTTAAAGTTTATTTTTGGTTATTTTTGACCGGACAGGCAAACTTTCCGCGGCGAGAAGTGAATAGAGGGTTAACGGCAACCTCAACCCAGGAGTTCACATGTCAGCCGTAGGTTCAATTCTCACCAATAGTGGCGCGCTCGATGCGCTTAACGCGCTCACCAGCACGACCAACACCAACAACACGCTGGAGCAGGAACTCTCCACGGGTCTCTCGATCAATTCGCCGGCGGACAACCCGGCTGGCTACATTACGGCGCAGGGTTTCACCTCGCAGTTGAACGGCATCACCCAGGCAATTTCAAACGCCAATCAAGGTGTCAGCCTGCTGCAAACCGCGCAGGGCGCCATCACCCAGCAGATCAGCGTCGTGCAGCAATTGAACTCGATCGCGGTGCAGGCCGCCAACGGCACGCAAACCTCGCAGGAAGGGCAATCCCTGCAGGACGTGGTCGCGCAGCTCACAGCCCAGGTCTCCACCATCGCCAAGCAGACCCAGTTCAACAATATCAGCCTGCTGAACGGCACCTTCTCGGGCGTGCAGTTCCAGGTCGGCGCCAATGAGGGCCAGACCCAGACCCTGACGATCGGCAACCTCGCCGCCAGCGCGATCGGCCTGAACGCGACCACCGCCCTGGCCGCGACGGCCACCGGCGCGATCTATAAAACCGGCGCGAATGCCGATAGCGGCGTGGTCACCGCCGGTGCCACTGGTGCCTTCGCCTCCGGAACGCTGACGATCACGGGGCCGACGGCAGGCGCCGGTTCGGTCGCGGTAAAAGCCTCTGAATCTGCGGCCTCGATTTCCACCGCTGTGAATGATCTGTCCGGCACCACCGGCGTGCAGGCGCAGGCGACCACCACGGTGACACTGAAGCTCGGCACCGCGGGCACCGCCGGCGGCTACGCCTTTACGCTCGGTGCCGGCACCAGTGCGACGTCAAATGTCGGTGAATCGGTCAATGTGGATGGCTCCAACATTGCCGAGCTCATCACGCAGATTAACGGCCAGACCTCGACCAATGGCATCACCGCCTCGCAGAACTCGGCTGGCAGCCTGGTTCTCACCCAGGCCAGCGGCGATAACATCCTATTCTCGGCGGTCAGCTCCGGCAGCCTGAAGACGACAGGCACGACCGCGACCGCCATCACCGCCTCCGCGGTGGTGCAGGGCCAGGTGCAGTTCCAGTCCAGTGCGGCCTTCTCGGTCGGCAGCGCCGCCAATATCGGCCTTGGCGATACCTCCTCGCTCAGCTCGCTCGCGGACATCAATGTCAGCACCACCGCGGGCGCCAACACCGCCATTAACGTTGTTAAATACGCGCTGGCGGCGTTGAACAACCAGGGCGGCCAGCTCGGCGCGGTGCAGCAGGCGCTGACCGCCAACATCAACAACCTCGACACCACCAGCTCGAACGTCACCTCGGCTTTGGGCGTGGTGCAGGATGCGAACATCCCGGCCGTCAGCAACTCGCTGACCGAGGCCGAGATCCAGGCGCAATCCGGTGTCGCGGCGCTCAAATCCTCGACCACGCTGCAGCAGGCCTATCTCTCGCTGCTGCCATAAGCCGAACGCCGGCGGGGTTTTGTGCCCCGCCGGCGTGTTTTTTAACCTCTCGATAGGATCGAAATGTCAACAGTCGCCTCCCTGGGTTCCGCGCAAGTCTCGAGCGAGCTGAGCAATTATGAGGCGAATCTTGAAAAGCCGATCACCCAGCTCGACGACCAGATCGCCACGGACAAGGCCGATATCTCTGCCTGGGGCAGTATCAGCGGTGCCGTCTCCACGCTGCAAAACTCGCTCGCCGGCATCTCAGACATCTCCACCATCAATAATCTCAGCGCCAGCACCAGCCAAAGCACAGTCGCCACCGCAACGGCGGCATTGGGTGGCGAGACTGGCACGTTCAACGTTGCGGTCACCAGCCTTGCAACGTCCCAGGAGGTCTATTTCAAGCCGGAAAGCTCCGCCGCCGCGGCGCTAACGGGCGGTGCGGGGTCGCTCACCGTCAGCCTGGGCGGGGGCAAGTCCGAGACCATCGCCGTCGGCTCCGGCAGCCTCACGCTGAGCGGTGTTGCGGCCGCCATCAACAAGGCGGCGGGCGGGGTGAAAGCCTCGATCGTCAGCACCTCGACCGGCGCCACTTTGGTGCTGCAGGGCAGCGCCACCGGGTCGTCGCAGAATTTTTCGGTCTCCGGCACCGGGGCGCTGTCGATCTTTACCTATCCGCCGGCCTCATCGGCGGCTGCATCGGCGGCGAAAGAGGTGTCCGCCGCCAAAAATGCGGTACTGACGATCAATGGCGTGCCGGTAACCAGCACCACCAACACACTGGGCAGCGCCATCTCGGGCGTGACCTTGTCCCTCGCCGGCACCGGCAGCACGGTCATCAGCGTCGCTTCCTCCCCCGCCAAGCTGACGAGCGCGGTCTCCTCGGTCGCCAGCTCGCTCGCCGCGGCACTCTCCTCGATCGCCAAGGAGACCAAATATGTCGCCGCTTCCGCGGCCTCGTCGTCAAGCTCGGCATCGGCGAAATCCGGCCCGCTGCTCGGCAATTTCACCGCCACCAATCTCTCCGACCAGCTCTTGAGCGCGGTCAGCGGGGCAGCCGCCAGCGGCCTCAGCGCGAACGCGATCGGGCTCAGCGTCAGCAGCACCGGCACGGTGAGCTTCAGCAGTGCGGCATTCTCCAGCACCTTCGCCGCCAACCCCAAAGGTGTCACGGCCCTGCTGGGCGAGATCTACACCTCGCTCGATACCATCACCGGCAGCGCCATCGGCACCAGCACCACGGCCAGCATCAGCACGGGTAGCGCCAACGCCCCTGGCGCGATCGGCGCGCAAACCAACGCGCTGCAAAACGCGATCACCTCGATCAATTCCAACATCGCGCAATTGACCAAGCAGGACGATGCCGAGATCACCAACCTCGCCACGGAATATTCCAATGCCGAGGCGGCGGCGACCTCCGCCCAGATCACCCAGGAATATTTGAGCATTTTCACAGGCTCGGGCTCCGCCAGCTCGGGCGTTGCATAAGGCCGTCACGCGATGAACATCGAGATGATCACCAGCTACAAATCCAATATGTTCGACGGCGAGCCGACGCTGGAATGGCTCGCCCAGGCCTGGCGCGCGCTGCGGCTCTACTCGCGCAAGGCGCGCGGCGCGATCGAGGCGCGCGAGACCGTGGAGAAGGCCGCGATGATCGACCGCGCCTCGCGTTTGCTGGTGCTGCTCTCAGGCATTCTGGATACCGGCCCCGGCACCAAGCTCGGCCCCAAGCTAATGCGCATCTACGGCGCGCTGCAGCGCAGCCTGCTGCACGCCAACATCAATAACGACGTGGAAGCCCTGCTTGAATTCGAACAAGCCATCGACGCGCTGGCCCGCGATATGATACGAAACGCCAAAATTCCCGCCGCCGCGTAAGGATCATGATCAATTCCATAACCCCCTCCGATGGTCTGTCTGGCACCTCCGCATCGGCCAATGGGCCGTCAGCTCCGGCTGCCAGCGCCGTGGCCGCGTCGGCTTGGTCCGGCGATATCCAGCCAAACGCCGCGGAGGCCGTGTCGGTGAGCGCCGATGCCAGCGCCACCACCAAATTGCTGAACGCCGCGCGCGATGCCGATGGCGTCAACCAATCCAGCGTCGCGGCGCTGCGCGCGGCCATGCAGAACGGCACCTATAACGTCTCGCCGGAGGATCTGGCGCAGTCGATCATCCGCGCCGTGCAGGAAACCCCCGTGTGAACCAGCGCGGCATCGGGGGCTTCCCGGGCTCCAGCCCGCTGACGATTGAAGGCTACGCGACCCATGTGCCCGACGAAGCCGCCGCGCCGGCGACGCCCGACTATACGGCGGAGCTGCGCAACGGGCTTGATTTGGTGGCGGCGCTGCAGGCCAAGCTGATCGAGCTGGACGCGCTGTTGCTGACCGGCCGGCCGGCCGAGATTGTGGAGGCCGCGGCGCTTGTTGAGGCCTCGCTCAAAGCCTCCGCCCCGGCGTTTGAGCGCATCGCCGAGCTGGTGGAGGAGCTCGGCGCCGGCAACCTCAAAGCCGCCGCCCTGCAACTGCGCGAGGCCGAACAGCCGGACGCGGCAAGGCAGGCCGAGGCGCTGCGCCTGGCGCTGAAACGCTTCGCCACCCGCTCGGTGCAGGCCAACCGCCGCGCCCAGCACCTCACCCGCGGACTCAACACCGCCTTGCGCTCGCTGCAAGCCTTAGGCGTGCACGAATCAGGCCGTCTGATCGCCGAGGCGTGAGGCTGCGCGCAACACTCGGACGAGCCAGCTACCTGACCGCCACAATAACAGGATGTTGCAGCGTCATGTGCCCGTGGGTAGGCCCGAAAGTGAATTTGGCTCCCGCCTGTGTGAATCCCAAATCGCGCAATTCGTCTAAAATCTTCCAACCAAATGCTCTAAACGATAAAATCCTGTCTGCAGATGCCGGGTCCCCGTGATATTCAGGTGGTAGGATGTGCATAATCGACCCATCCGGTAAAAGCTTGGCTCGCGTGCGATGGTCATAGTGATTTCCACCAAGCCATGGGAACGTCATGAGCGCCCGCCCGCCCGGTTTCAGCACGCGCGCCATTTCCCGTATCGCTAGCTCATAATCAGGGATATGTTCGAGAATTTCTGTAGCGATGATACAATCGAATGTACCGTCCGCGAATGAAAGACGCGTCAAATCCTCGTACTGGATACCCTTTTCGATTTCTCCTGGCTCGCGGCCGGCCTCATACTGGCTTGCTATGACATTCGGAAGGCGGTTGGCCAGCCAGTTCCTAAACGCAGAATGATAACCAACGTGGTAAATTTGGTCGTCGTGGCGCCCATCATCTAGAAAACAGCTGAATACCGCACGGTCGAGCGTGCTTAAGCGGCACCCGCATGTAAGCCCCAACCACCAATTAGCCCTAAAATTGAACTGATCACCTGCCGGGGCGCGACGTGGAGAGATAGAATAAATGGTCTGTTTGACGCAAATATTACATATTCCCGGCAATTGGATCGGCTCCTCCTGGTTGCCCAATGTCTCATGCCAAAGCCAGACCTGAGTCAGCATCTTTTTGTTTTTTCGAGAGTAGACGAGATAATCCTGGTGGGTCTCGAAGGTAAGCTGCAGACTCGCGAGTGGTTCGTTCATCGTGGCGTTGGCCAATTGAGGCAGCCTCTCTCTGTTCCTCGTATTCAACATCCGTTTGGTTAATAAGGCAACATATCCGTGACACTATGAGAGCGGCGAGCCCCCGATGACTGGTCCATCGCATATGTAGTTAATCTGGGGTTTTGGGGTGGTATTTCCGCCGCTCGGCAACGGGATCAAGCCCCACCTCAACCTGTGTCCGCACCTTTATGGCACGCTCGCGGGCCAAGGCCATGGACACCTTCTTGGCACTCCCCAGGCCAACGTCTCGGCGCTTGCCATCCTTCTGCATCCGGCATACCCAGGATTTGCCACCCCGAGGACCTATAACAAGGTACAGGCCATCGCCGTCGCCATAGCGTCCTGGCGTTTTACAAACTTAACGGAAGTCGCCGAAAGCTTGCCCAACCTTATCCCACATGATCTACCACACGTTTTATGAGACACCATGCAACGAGATGGGTCAGTATCCAACAACAGATCGCCGAAAAACGGCAGATTTCCGACATTTTTCGGTCTATTTGAAACTCAACAATTCAGACATCTGGCGGAGAGGGTGGGATTCGAACCCACGGTAGGCTTGCACCCACAACAGTTTTCGAGACTGTCCCAATCGGCCACTCTGGCACCTCTCCGGGCATCGCGCAGGGGGCTTATAGAAGGCAGGGTTGCGCCCGGCAACAGGTGAAACGGCATTGACACACAGCACGGCCCGGCTATAACGCGCCACCCTCGCGGCCAGGTTCAACTTGGCCGCGCACTCAGTTTTGACGATACCCGACGGCCCTGAACGACACCAAACGCTACAAACGCTACACAGATTGGATTTACCCATGTTCGCAGTCATCCGCACCGGCGGTAAGCAATACCGCGTCACGCCAGACGCGGTGCTGAAGGTTGAGAAGCTCGAGGCGGAAGCCGGCAGCACAGTCACCTTCACCGATGTCCTGGCGGTGGGCGGCGATGGCGCGCTCAAACTCGGCGCCCCGGTGCTGGAAGGCGCCTCCGTCACCGCCACCGTCATCGCCCAGGACCGGCTGGACAAAGTCATCATCTTCAAAAAGCGCCGCCGGCAGAACAGCCGTCGCAAAAACGGGCACCGCCAATGCGTCACCGTGCTGCGCGTCTCGGCGATCAACGCGGCGTAAGGAGCAGAACCCATGGCACATAAAAAAGCAGGCGGCTCATCCCGCAACGGCCGCGATACCGCGGGCCGGCGCCTCGGCGTTAAAAAATCCGGCGGCCAGGACGTGGTGGCCGGCAATATCATCATCCGCCAGCGCGGCACCAAGGTGAAACCCGGCCTGAACGTC
>Ga0209208_10011973_pt1 | contig 11053 bp, 10 predicted proteins | sample S1TSphfallax_3_FD_187694 | JGI IMG/M metagenome (GOLD analysis project Ga0209208, IMG submission 187694) | Host-associated microbial communities from peat moss isolated from Minnesota, USA - S1T2_Fd - Sphagnum fallax MG (SPAdes) (version 2) | ecosystem: Host-associated > Plants > Peat moss >... | reverse complement strand
TACGGCCTCGGCAATATCGACTTCGGCATCCGCCAGGCCGACGGCAAATGGGACCTCTCCGGCTGGATCCACAACGTTTCCAACGAACACTACTACCTGTTCAAGGAAGTCACAGGCTCCCTGCCCACCTACAACCTGGTCGTCGGCGAAGTCGGCGACCCACTGACCTTCGGCGTAACGCTACGGGCGAAGTTCGAGTAAGGATAAGCAAGGCCAGGGCCCCTGCCCCCTGGCCTTGCTTCCGCTTGCCCGAACCCGACCATTACTACTATAACTCCGATAGGATTACTCGTATTTAAACCGCAGGTTACCGTCTTGGCCACCAATTTGCCGACCGAACTTTTGCGCAGCTTCGTCGCCATCGTGGAGACAGGCTCGATGCAGCAGGCAACCGAGCGCGTATTCGTCACGCAGTCGGCGCTCAGCCTTCAGATGCGCCGGCTGGAGGATCTCGTTCGCCAGCCTTTGTTTCATCGCCAGGGCCGCAAGCTGCGTGTCACCGCCGCAGGCGAGCATCTGCTGTGCACCGCGCGGCAGATCCTGGCGATGAATGACCGCGTGCTGGCCGCACTACATGGCCAGGCGCTTTCAGGCGCCGTTCGCATCGGGTTGAACCAGGATTTCGCGGAGCTATTCCTGCCCGGCGTGCTGCGGGATTTCACAACGCGCCATCCGGACGTGCAGATGCAGGTGCGCATCGGCGGCGGCCAGGAGCTGCTGGAGGCGCTGCGCGCGGACCAACTTGATGTCGTGCTCTGCGTGCGCGAACCCGGCGACCCGAACATGATCAAGACCGGATCGATGGCGTGGCTGGGCGATCCGCTTCTGCTGGACCGCCCCATCCTGCCACTGGCGCTGCTTGAGCCGCCCTGCATATTTCGGGCGGCCGCGCTGCGCGTGCTGGAAGCAAGCGGCCGGCCGTTCCGCATCATCGTCGAATCCGCCAGCCTGTCCGGCGTGCGCGCCGCTGTGCAGGCGGGCCTGGCGGTAACTTGCCGGAACACGCTATTCATCGACCCCGAAATAACGACAATCCTGCGAGGAAGCGACCTGCCAGCTTTGCCGAGTATGGGTTTCGCGCTGTATGTCAGCCCGCAGGCCAGTACATCGGCGCGTCATCTTGCGGCACTGGTGGGAGATACCACAGCGGCGGTGGTGTGAAGCCTGGCAACTGAGCCTTGTGAAAGCCTACCCTCTTTGCCGCCGACTGATCCGGGAAGATCGGTCACGCGGCCGAATTGGCGCTGACAAGAAAGGGTCCAACATCTCGAGGCGAGGATGTCAGACTTGAGGCCGCAAAGCCCCCTGCCCCGCCGAACTCTGCGTAGTACCCTGGTCGGACTGCGACGATGTTAACCTTGCCCGCAATTGCCCTTGACGAGCCCTGTTGCCGGTTGGTTGGCTTTCATCCTGAGTCTTTAACCATCCTCGAAAGTAGTCCGGGGCATTCCGCATGCCGGAATTTGAGGTGCTGGTGAATGGTGGACTGATACCAAGGGTCATTGAGAATGACCCTTGGTATCAGAGTCTTTTTTGGCGCGCGGCCGCCCCACCAGCCCCGCGCGCTATACCAGGTCACATGGGCGATGAGTCATCGCCTATGTGACCTGGTATGAGAGAGTTATTTTGGTAGCTCCAGGAATCTGGATCAACCTTCAACCCGTTTATTAGGACTCAAGATGCGCCAGGAAATCTCACTTCCGGATGGCAGCCAAGCCCTTAGCCATTATACGGATGCGGTGCGGTTCAACGACCTGCTTTTTATATCGGGCGTCGTCGCGCTGGATGCCGCGAACAACATTGTGGCACCCGGCGATGTGGTCGGCCAGGCGGATTTCATTCTGGCCACCATGGGCAAAATCCTGGCCCTAGCCGGTGCCGGCTTTGCCGATGTGCTGCGCGTTACGGTGTATCTGCGGAACGTCGAGGACCGTACGCTGATCAACGGTCTGCGCCAGCAATATTTCGGAGCGGCAAGGCCCGCCAGCACGCTCATCGAGGTGAGCGCGCTGGCGTTGCCTGGGCTGCTGATCGAAATCGAGGCCGTTGCGGGGATCCCGCAGACCTGAAACCAAAGCGGGGTGGGCCTGTTATTTCGCGGCTTCCATGATCTGAGCTTTTGAGGTGGCGTGGGCAGGCGCGTCATAGGCGAGGTAGCCCATGCCGCAGATCCATTCCATGACAGGCTCATAGGCGATGACATGCGCGGGCGCGCCGCCCATGGCGCCCATCAGGGCGATCCAGTTCAGGATTTCATGGCCGCCATGGCCGCCGCCTTTTTCGATATCGTCGAGGGACATCTCGCGCAGCGCTTCGACATCGCCATGGCCGAAGAGGTCGATGATCTCACGGTCCCAATGCGCGTTGACCAGCGGGTGCTGGGTACGCAGCGGCCATTGCATTTTGGTGGCCATTTCGATTTCGTAGCGCGCGAGGTCTGAATAGAGTTCTGGGTCTTCCTTCGCGACATGGCGGCCTTCGGTCTGGTAGCGTTTCATACGCTGCAGGAATTCATCGTCTTCCGGGGCGCCTTCCGTCCAGACCGGCGGCCAGTGCGAGAGGCCGCCAGTGGCGAGGAAGGCGATGCGAAGATCATCCGGGACGGCGTCGAGCACACGGCGGACGGCGGCGCCGAAATCATAGGCGCGGCGCGTCGAGGGTAGCGGCGGTGAAAAGACGTTGATGTAGACGGGCAGGACGGGGATGTTGAATTCCGGGTTCAGGAATTTCAGCGGCACGAGAAGATTGTTGCCGTATTCGATTTCACCCATGCGGGTGACGTCGAAATCCTGTTTCAGCAGGCCGCGGAGCAGGGTTTCACCCAGTTCCGGCATGCCGGGCAGCACGACTTTTTCGTCGAAGCGCAGAGCCTCCATCATGTAGTCGGCCGGGCCGCTATGGGAGGGGGCGATGCCGATGGCGAAGGTGGGCATGAGGTTGCGGAAATGGTTTTCGAAATGATCGTCGAGGAAAGCGACGATGACGTCGGGTTTGGCTTCGTTAAGGCGCCGCGCGCATTCGGCGTGCGCGGCGGCGATTTTGGCGCGCATGTCTTCCGAAGGCGCGTCAGGCCAGCCGAGGACGCCGGGGGCGTGCGACATGCTGAGTGCGGCGACGATGTGAGCCATTTGGTACCTCCTCCTGGAATGCTGACGGACGTTTAGCGCGGCCCGGGTGCGGCTGGCCGGGTTTATCGCATGGCGGAAATGTGCCGGTTCATGGCGCGCCCATCAGGGTGATGAGTTGTGAGAGCTCCTGCGCCGAGCTGCCGGAAACGAAATGGTCGATAGCGGGCAAGGCGGCCTGCATGCCGCGGGCTAGTGGTTCGAAGCCGGGCGTCGATTTATGCGGGTTGGCCCAGATGATGCTGTGGGAGAGTTGTTTGAGGCGCACCATTTGCTGGGACAGCGAGGCGGTTTCCCCACGTTCCCAGCCATCGGAGGCGATGACGATGATGGCGCCGCGGGCCATACCGCGCTGGCCCCATATATCGAGAAAGGCGCCGAGTTGTTCGCCGAGCCGGGTGCCGCCCGACCAGTCCGGCATGGCGCGCGAGGCGGCGAGGATGGCGGATTCACAATCCTGCGTGTCGAAACAGCGGGAGATGCGGGTGAGGCGGGTGCCGATGGTGAAGACTTCGGTGCGGCGCGGCGCGCAGCGATAGGCGGCGTAGCCGAAGCGCAGCAGGCCGGGGGCGAAGGGCGCCATGGAGCCGCTGATGTCCAGCAGCAGCACGCGTTTGCGGATGCGGGGGCGGGGCTGGCGGCGCAGCAGCTTTTCCGGCTCGCCGCCGCGCCATTGGGCGGCGCGCACGGTGCGGCGCACGTCGATGGCGCCGCGGGAGGCGGATTTTTTGCGGCGGCTGCGGGTCAGCGCCAGTTTACCGCGCAGCCTGGAGATGAGCGCGTGGACGAGAGTTTTTTCTTCCGCCGAGAGGGCGCTGAGTTTGCGGCGGCGCAGGACTTCCTGCGCGCTTGCGGCACCCATTTCGACATCGCGGTCGTCGTCCTCATCGGGCTTGTCGCGGCGGCGTATGTCCGTGACGCCGGGCAGCATTGGCGGGGCGGAGGGGTCCGGCAGGATTTCGGCGAAGTTGGGCGCGTTGCCGAAGAAGAATTTTGCGAAGCAGGCATCGTAGCGCGCGACATCTTCCGGGGTTCCGCAGAGTGTGGTGCGGCCGGCGAGGAAAATCGCGCGCAGGCCGGTGGCGGGCAGCAGGCCGGCGGCTTCGAACAGCGCGCCGGCGCGGGTGATGTCGATGGTAAGGCCGGACTGGCGCAAGGCGGCGAGGAAGCAAAAAATCTCGTCCTGGGCCGGCGCCGCGTTCAAGGCAGCAGCAGCTCGAATTTGCCGGCACGGATGCGGGACTGGTCCTCATGGTATTTGACGACCGTGCCGAGCGTGAGGGCGGCTTCGCGGGCGGAGATTTCCGAGGCGCCGAGGGCGAGGAGGGATTCCGCCCAGTCGAGACTCTCGGCGACACCGGGGGCTTTGAGCATGCCGGCGCCGCGTAGGCGGGTGACGGCGTTCAAGATTTGCGCGGCGAGGACCGGGGGGATGGCGGGGAAGCGGCGCTCGATGATCGCTCGTTCGCGGGCTGGACTCGGATGGTCAATCCATTGGTAGAGGCAGCGACGTTTTAGTGCGTCATGCACTTCGCGGGTGCGGTTGGAGGTGACGACGACGAAAGGTGGCGTGGCGGCGCGGATGGTGCCGAGTTCCGGGATGGTGACGGAAAATTCCGAGAGCGCTTCCAGGAGAAAGGCTTCGAATTCGTCATCCGCGCGGTCGATTTCGTCGATCAGCAGCACGCTCGGCGTTGTTTCGAAGGCGCGTAATATGGCGCGGGGCTGCAGGAATTTGCGGTCGTAGAGCTCGTCTTCCAGGCTTGCGGCATCCTGCCTGCCGGTGCTTTCGGCAACGCGCATGTGCAATAGCTGGCGCGGAAAATCCCAGCTATAGAGCGCTTCCGAGGCGTCGAGGCCTTCATAGCATTGCAGGCGGAAGAGCGGCCAGTGCATCGCCTTCGAGACGGCGTGGGCGAGCGCGGTTTTGCCAACGCCTGGTTCGCCCTCGCAGAATAACGGGCGGTGCATGGCGAGCGCGAGAAAGACCGAGGCGGTGACAGTCTCTTCAGCGAAATAGCCGGTCGCCTCGAGTGCCGCGGAGAGGTCTTCCAGAGATGCCGGCAAGGCAGGGTTCAAGCGTGCTCTCTCTCGGCCGGGGTTTCGCCGCGCATGACGGCAGCGGCGCGCATCGCGGCGTCCACGATGTGCTGATAGCCGGTGCAACGGCAGAGATTGCCGGAGATGGCTTCACGCACCTCCATGCGGGTGGGGTTTGGATTTTCTTCCAGGAAGTTTTTCAGCACCATCAGCATCCCCGGCGTGCAGAAGCCGCATTGCAGCGCGTGGCATTCATGGAAGGCCGTTTGCAAAGGATGCAGGTCCCGCTTGTTGGAGGCCATCGCATCGAGCGGCTTGTAGACGCTGGCGAGGGTTTGGGTGGTGATGTGGGTGATCGGGGCCAGGCGCTGTTGGGAGAGGGATTCGACGGTGAGGATGTTCGAGCCTTCCGCCTGCAGCGCTAGGACGTTGCAGGATTTTACGGTAGCACCATCCATGTCCACCGCGCAGCAGCCGCAGCGGGCTTCGTAGCAGCCGGCATGGGTGCCGGTGAGAAAGCCGACATCACGGATAAAATCGATGAGCAGCATCCGCTCATCGACGTCGCCGGTAACGGTTTTGCCGTTGATGGACATTGATAGTTTTGTCATTGTGTTTCTCCGGCCCGGCTTAGCTTGTGCAAGACGCGTTTGGCAAGTGATATGACCAGCTCGGCCTGGTATTGGCGGCGCCGGTCCAGCGCCGTTTCCGGCGGCAGGACCTCGTGCGAGATTTTCGTTGCGATTTCGTCGATGTTCAATCCGGCGATGGGCTGGCCGCGCAGGGATTCGGCGGAATGCGGCGCCAGAACGGGTGATTTTGCAATCCCGCCGGCGGCGAAGCGGATTTGTGCAATCTGCCCGGCCTCGTCCAGCGTTACCGCGCCCGCGAAATTGACGATTGCGGCCTCGAAGGTGCGGAAGCCGAATTTTTCGAAAGCTAAAGCGGAGATTTGGGCCACCGGCGGCAGCGTGATGGCGATGAGGATTTCATCGGCTGCGATGGTCGTGCCGCCTTGCGGGTTGAAGAACGCCTCGGCGGCGATAACGCGTTCGCCGCGCGTTGAGGCGAGGGTGAACGTGGCGGCAGCGCTGGTGAGGAAGGTCGGCATGTCGTAGCGCGGGTCCGCCTGGCAGACGCCGCCGCCGATGGTGCCGATATTGCGCACCGAGCGGTCCGCCAGGTTGCCGGCGACGGCGGCGAGTTGGGCCTGCCAGCCGGGCAGCGAGAGGCGGGAGAGGGTCGCGTAGGTGGTCGCCGGGCCGATCCGCTGCGCGCCGTCCGGCAGTTGCGAAACACCTAGCAATTCGGCGAGGTTTTTGATGGCGACGAGGCTGGCGGGCCGAGACTGGCGTTCCTTTAATGCGAGTAGCAGGCTTTGGCCGCCGGCGAGAATTTTGGTGCCCGGGCCGCCGGTGGCGAGGGCCGCCATCGCGTCGTTGAGGGTGGCGGGGCGTTGGTAGGTGAAGGGGGTCAATAGAATAACTCCATCTCGCCCTTCGGCTTCGGCCAGCTTTCGGCATCGCGCGGGCCTGCGTAGTCGGGCATGTCATCGGGGTAGCGGAAATCCTGCTTGCCGGTACGGTCGCGCTCGCGCAATGCGAGCAGCACGCGGTCCGGTGTGATCGGCAATTCGGTGAAGCGGATGCCAGTGGCGTGTGCCACGGCGTTGCCGATGACGGCCGGGACCGGGCCAGTGCCGGATTCGCCGGCACCCTTCTGGCCGCCGGGGATGGTGAGCGAGGGTGCCGGGATTTCAAACATCTTGGTCAGCTCTGGCATATCGGCGGCTTGTGGGGCCTGATAGTCGGCGAAGCTGGCGTTCGTCATGTGGCCGGTGGCGTCGTAGACATAGTCTTCACCAAGGGCCATGCCGATGCCCATCAGGAAGCCGCCCTGGTGCTGGCCCTCGACGATCAGCGGGTTGATGACGATTCCGGTGTCGTGGACCATGACGTAATCCAGGATTTCGATTTTGCCGGTCTGGTCGCAAACGCGGACATGGGCGGCGTGCGCCGAGCCGGCATAGGTGACGGAGAAATTGCCGGAGCCGTCCGGGCCTTCGCGATCCGTGGGCGTGTCATAGGTGGCGACGGCTTCGAGTGTGGGCTCGAAGCCGGGGGGCAACTGGTGGGTGCGATACGCGGAGAAGCTGGCGAGGTTTTCGAGATACAGGCCGCTATCGCCCATGCCGCGGACATAGACGCGGTCATTGCCGGTTTCCAGATCCTGCGGGTCCGCTTCGAGAACATGCGCGGCGATGGCGACGATTTTTTCGCGCAGGCGCTCGGCGGCCGTGCGACAGGCGGTGCCGAGAACGGCGGCGGCGCGCGAGGCGTAGGTGCCGAGGCCGAAGGGCGCGTTGGCGGTGTCCGCCGGTGCCAGAGTGATCTTCTCGAAGCCGACGCCGAGGACATCGGCGACGATCTGGCCGAGGAAGGTGGCGTGGCCCTGGCCGTGCGTGACGTCGGACGAAAAGATCGTGACGGTGCCGTCGGTCTCCAAGCGCAGGCGGATGGCCGAAAGATCAGTGTCGAAGGAAGGGTGGCGGCAGGAGGTGTATTTCATGGAAATCGCCATGCCAACACCTTCATTGGGCTGCTTGTTGGCGCGGATTTCCTTCCAGCGGATTTCCGCTGCGGCGCGCTGGAGGCATTCGTCGATGGAGGTGCTGTCCACGCGCTGGCCGATGGGGGTGACGAGCGGGCATTCGCCGCGGGTGATGGTGTTGAGCGCGCGGACATCGAGCGGATCGAGCCCCAGGGCGTTGGCGGCCATGTCGACGATCTGTTCTTTTGCCCAGATGATCTGCGGAATACCGAAGCCGCGCAGCGCACCGCCGGGGGCGGTGTTGGTGTGGACGATTTCACCGTCGATATGCAGGTTCGGAATCGGGTAGGGCAGCAGGCCGACATTGGTGCCGATATGCACGACCTGGTTGCCCCAGAAGGATAGCGCGCCGGAATTCTGGATGACGTAGTCGCGGTATCCGGTGATGCGGCCATCCTTTTTGAACGTCATTTCCACATGGCGTATCTGGCTGTTGCGGGCGGTGCCGACGCGGAAGATGTCGGCGCGGCTGAGCACTAGATGAATCGGTCGACCGAGGCGCATGGAAAAGATGCAGGCGATGACTTCATGCGGGAACATCTGCACTTTCGAGCCAAAGCCGGCGCCGACTTCAGGTGCGACGACGCGCACTTTGTTGCGGGGCATCTGCAGGACGTCGGCGATCGAATCGCGCAGCATGAAGGTGGATTGGGTGGAGGAGTAGAGGGTGAGGCCGCCGGTAAAGCTGTCGAAGCTCGCGACGCAGCCATGCGGGTCGAGCGCCGCGCCGGCCTGGCGGTTGCTGGAGAAGCGTTGACGGATGACGAGATCGGCGTCCGCCTCCGCCGTATCGTAGTCGCCGATGCGGACGCGGTAGCGATCAAAAATATTGCCTTCGCCGAATTCGTAGTTGATGCCTTCCTGGATCAGCGGCGCGTCATCGGCCAGCGCGGATTCGGCGTCGATCATAACAGGTAGGTCTTCGTATTCGACGACGATGGCTTCGAGCGCGTCTTGCGCCTGGAATTTGGTATCCGCCACCACGGCGGCGATTTCCTGGCCTTCGAAAAGGACCTTGTCCAGCGCAAACGGGAAATGATCGCCGACCAGCAGGTCCTGCATCAGATCACCCCAGGGCTTGACCTTGCCGACCAGTTCGGCGCCGGCCATGACCGCATGCACGCCGGGCATGCCGGCGGCGGCACTGGTATCGACTTTGATGCGCGCATGGGCGCGTGGGCTGCGCAGGATTTTTGCGTACAGCATGCCGGGAAAGCGCAGATCATCAATGAAGCGCGCGGTGCCGGTGAGGAGAGCGAGGTCCTCGGTGCGCGGCACCGATGTGCCGACCAGCTTACGGGGCGCGTTGCTGGATTTTTTATCGACGATGCCGTCCATGTTCACCACGTCAGATAAGAGATGGCCGCCAGCATGCGCCGGCGTTCGGTTTCATTGCCGCGGACTTTGATGCGGCCGGCGATCAGTTCGATCGCCGAGGTGGTTTCATCGTAATAGATGCGCTGCATGGTCTCGGCCAGCATGATGGTGAGAATGCGTGGCTGCGGCGCCTGGCCGTTGGTGACTTCCTGCACCAGGCCTTCATGGATCATCACCGTGAAATCCTTCTGCAGGTCCGGCATCCGGACGATCATCGGCCAGTCCTTCCAGGATTTGACCGAGATCACGGTGTCCTTGTTCGGGTTCCATTTGCGCAGGTAGTATTGGTCGAGCACGTCGCGCATGAAATCACCGGTCGTAACTTCGGGTTTTGGAAGATAGTCGTAGGAGGCTGCGGGCTGGCTCATGTTGGGTTCCTTCGCAACGGCGATTTCAAAGGCGGACGGCGCTGGTGCGTTTGCGCAGCACCTGGTCGCGGTAATGGCCGCCGCGCTTGGTGCGGGGGACGATGAAGGCGTCGTACAGGACGAAGGCGCCGACAACGACATACCAGGCCAGACCCGCCTGCCAGTCGCTGATGAAAATGGCGTAGGCGATGACACCGGTAAAGAGCAGCAGGAAGATGGCGACCGGGACGCCGAATTTCACCTTCAGCGGACGGTCGAGGTCCTTGCGGCGGCGCATGCCGAGGAAGAAGAGCGCGATGACGAAATAGAGCGAGGCGGACCAGTTGGAGAGCATCGAGATGATGAAGGTGGTGTTGGTGAAATACGCACCCACCAGAGCGAAAGCGGCCAGGAGAAGAATGGCGATCCAGGGCACGGCGCGGGAGGAATATTGGCCGACCGCGCGGGGCAACGCGCCCTGTTGCGAATACAAGGCCAGCACCTTGCCTTCCGCCATGAAATACACGCTGAACGTGGTGTAGGTCGCGATCAGCATGGAGGTGAGGGCGAGGTAGAAAAGCGGGCCGGCGCCGAGCTTGGCGTGGATCAGCTCAACCGTCGGCACCGCCATGGTGGAAAGTGCGACCAGCGGCATGCCCGCCAGCACCGCGAAAGCGAGCGGGATTTGCCGAACCCATAGCTGCCAGGCGGCAGAAAGCAGGCCGACATCGCGCGAGCGGTTGAAATCGCTCCATTCATCCACCAACACCTGCTGCACTTCCAGCACCGCCGCCATGATGCCGATCCAAAGCCCGACGACGGTGAACGGCGAGAGCCAGTTGATTGGTGAGGGCGAGGACCAGTTGGCGGCGAAATCGTGATGATCAGCGATCAGGTACCAGACGAAGATCGCGGCGACGCCGTCACCGATCAGCGTGCAGATGACGAGGAAGGATTGCACCTTGCCGGTGACCTGGTTGCCCATCAGGTTGAGCGCGACCACCGGGCCGATGATGACGTAAGGCCAGATCCAGGAGGCGATCGAGGGAAACAGGTCATGAAACAAGCCTTGCGCGACCTGCAGTTCCAGCCACATGAAGGCGCCGTAGACCGGCGCATAGCCGACAAAATATGTGGTGCCAAGCGAGAAAAGGCCGCCTTCGCGCGCATAGGATTGCAGCGAGCCGGGTTCTGGCACCGCGGTGATCATCTCGCGGTACAGCCACCAGGCGCAGTGAATGACCACGACGCCGCCGATGAAGCCGAAAATCGTCCATTTGATGCCGTACAGGCTGGCGATGTAGACGATCCAGGCGAAGCCAGCGGTGAACAGCATTTCGCCGGTGCCGATGGCGGAAACGTCGAACCAGTTGAGGGCTTTTTCATTGACGAGTTGGATGTCATCGCCGGAGGCGTCGAAGTCATCGAGGCTGGAATCTGATGGCATGGGGCGTCTCCCGCTGATGCTGAAAATAGAATACAGACGGCAACATAGGCGCTGATGCTGCCGCCTGTGATACAGTTCCGCATTGCGGAAATAGAAAACCACGACCG
>Ga0209208_10011972_pt1 | contig 11055 bp, 6 predicted proteins | sample S1TSphfallax_3_FD_187694 | JGI IMG/M metagenome (GOLD analysis project Ga0209208, IMG submission 187694) | Host-associated microbial communities from peat moss isolated from Minnesota, USA - S1T2_Fd - Sphagnum fallax MG (SPAdes) (version 2) | ecosystem: Host-associated > Plants > Peat moss >... | reverse complement strand
CCTCTGCTGCTTCTTTCAGCCTTTCCTCAACAGGCTCAGGGATAAATCCATTCTCATCTTCCCAGTCACCAGCAGCCTTCTCAACATCATGCTCAGGGGTATGAACCTCCTCTTTCAAGATTCGGTCTTCATCTTCATCAGAGTCCCTTTGATATTGCAGGTGCTGGCGCAGCAAATCAGCATGGATCTCCCTCAGACGTGCTTTCGCTTTGTATATGTGCAGACGCTTCAGTACTGCTTCCCAGTATTCCACAACCTGAGCTGTGCCACTACGCATCTTTGCCTCCATTTGCTCTTGCAAACTCTCCAGCTCCGCTACACTCTGCCCCTGCAGCATAGCTTGTACTTCATCATCCACACCATGCAACCCTATGTCATCAGCAAGCAATTCATTAGGAGGTTCCTCTCCACGCACTCGTGCCCTGTCAAGAGCATCTCGCTTTCGAGCTTCTGCTATCTCCCAATCACATACAACCATCATAGCTTCCCAGAATTCAATGTGTGTGGGTGTTGCTCGGTCAAGCTCCAAGTGCATTTTGATGTCAACACGGAGATCCTCCATCTCCTTCACAGTCAAACCCTTGTATATCTTGTAAGGCTCACTGATCTCTATATCAAAGTCATGAGACAGATTCAGATTCTTAGACAGAACGTCAATCGGCTTGGCTCTGCCATCACGGAGGCGAATCTCTGACCGCACTTTGCTTTGTTCAAAATGGAACTCCTCTTCCTTCTTCTCCCAATCCTGGAACTCAGCTCTGGCTCTCTCTCGAGCAAGCATAGCCATCTCTTCTTCGTGTTGCGCCTTTTCGATAGCTCGTTCTTCCCTCCGTTTCTTGACTTTCTCAATCTCTGCCATCCGTTCCTTCTGCCTTCTTCTCTCGGCTTTCAAAGAAAGTTCCGCAGGCTCCAGACCTTGTGTGAGGTCGCGCTCGATTTTCTTCCTCCACACGAACCTCTCTGTCAGGTTGGAGTCTCCGAAAGGGTTGCTATCGTTCGAGTAGCCAGAGACAGTCGATGTCTTCAGTCTCTTGGCAACTTTCAGAGCTTTCCTTTGCGCTTTCCTTGCTTGATACTCTCGAAGATCTTCCTCTGAAACCCTAGGAGGGCTTGGACTTCTACTCGCCTCCCGCGATACATCGCTTTCCGAATCCTCTGGGCTGCTCTCTCGATCTCTTCGCTTATGCCTCCGTTTCTTTTCCGACTGATGACTACTGCGATGTTTCTTACTACTAGACCTGTGCCGATTCCTGGCTCTTTCCTTCTCCTCCTCCTCCTCATCCTCCTCCTCCTCCGAATCATGTTTCCTAGCCATCGACCTCCCAGGAGTACCAACACCAAACACTACAACACGGAAACTTAACTTCTCGGAGCAAAAAAATTGAATTTCCTCCCGGAGAAAATTAGAGAGAAAGAGGGAAGACAAAAGGAAGACGCGCGCAATCAGGTTTTCTAACCCCCCAAAAAAAACAAAAAACAGAAGCAAGAAAGCTCAAAAATTCCTACAAGAACTTCACAATAAGAGTTCTCGTCACTGCGCCCTCCTATTCCTGCTTCAGTGTACTAGTCACTGGCAAACCCAAAGCTCGGAAGAGAAGAGAATACGCTGGAGTAGAGAGGGCAACGACATACACAAAGAGACACAAGCACATTCACAGCTTCTCAACTTTGCTTGTGCACAACAGCAAAGGACAAGAACCAAACCCTAACCCTAATTTCCATGAGAGAAGAAACCAGAACTGACACTGTGCCAGGTACGGTTATCAGGGACTGGTTGCATCCGGATATGATCAGGGGGCATGGGATTCCACGGATACATTCTTTCTTTCAGGGTAATTTGCTTCTTTTTAGCTAATCTTGCTTGGGGCCGAAAGATAGATGCAAGTCCACAGGATGAGCTGGGAAAGAAATCAGAATCAGAAAGATGAGGGGAACCAAAAAATAGTCCTAATAAGTTTTTGCTTAAATCGAGGTTGGGAAGCACCCCTTGGCAAGTCCAGGTTATCAAGGCGGTTCTTAAGAACCATAATCCTCCAAAATCAAAAGAACCAGTGTTTACATGTATATAACATAGTTCTCAAAGAGTTGAAAAATCAGATAACCATCTTTATAACCGCCGGTTATTTTTTATCAAGTCTCTTTCATGAAACCCACCATTCTTTTGAGGTTTTACCAGCAGTTCTTATTAGGAGGGGCATTCAAGGACATGAACCCATGGGTGTTCCCAAACCTCAAGAGAACACACGAGTATGTGAATCTCCCTTCATGTAAACAACTATCAATTTTATTTCCTCGTTTCTTTCTCATTTCGTAATAGCTTTCTTTGATTTCTTGCAACATTTCAGTGTGTTTTCTACTATGAGTGCATACACATTTTGTTTGTTATCATCATCTTTGTGTTTTTTTTATGTTGCTTTTAATTTCTACTTGACATCGGTCAAATTGGTATTTGGTGATGGATTTTCATGCAATTGTCTTTGTTCCACCTTGTTAGCTCAATTTGTACTAAAATCTAATCCTCCTAAAAGAATTTGCTTGAGGTTGAATGAACACGATGAATGTTATGACCATGGAAATGTTGTGGCAAATAATGATGTTTTCGATTTGCATCTTTCACAAGTGATGTCAACATTGGTTTCTCCTTGGGCTTCCTTCCTTTAGCAATTTGTTTGATGATTATAGTAATGAGGAATTGAAAGTGTGTGCTAAATATATGACACAAACACATTCTATTTCTACAAATGTTATTTTTCTAGTGATTTCACTTAGATTGGACATGAGGACTATGTTGTTGTGTGTGTTGATTTTGCATCAATTGACTTTGCTCTACCTTTTAATGAAGATGTTTCTTTTTGATCCTTTTGATCCCATCATATTTATAGTTGTTGCTTTTGTTTCAATTTCATTTGTTATTTCTATTAGAAATGAAGTTGAAGATCCTATTTTTGAGATTCAAAATCCTACTACTATTGATGTTTTTAATGCTAACAATTCAAATGACAATGATGATGTTTCTAACTTTCCATCCTTCCAAAGCTTCAAGTTTTTCATCGTCAAGGAATTAGGTTTTGTAACATTTATCCATGAACATTAACGTGTGTTCTTGCTGGTGGTATAAGGCAAACGTTCATGTTAAATTTTGAGCACACAATGCATTTGATAACCATCATGAGATGCAAAAATTTGACTTGAATAAAACTATAGAAGATGTGTCTAATACAATAGTAAAGAAATATCATTTTGCATTTAGTCCTTGTGTTTAATTTGTAGTTACAAGCGACATTTACAATTAAAATCTTAATAGTCATGTTGAACAAATCACATGTGACATTAATTGTAAATGATAAGGAATCTTGGATGAAAGAAATAGTTAACCAAATACACCTTCATTTTTTAACTAACCATATATGTATTGTTACTTGCAACTAGGATGCAAAAAATTTGGTGTACAATGGGAGCAAATGATGTGTTGTCACATGTCCCAACTTTTAATAATTTCAAATTTCTTGGTCTCTTTGGAAAGCTTTCAAGGATGTGTTGTGCATTAGTTTGGTTTCATGACGTTTGAATTTGTAGCATAGAATTTCTTGAATATTGAATGATTTTTTCACTGAAAATTAAATTAAATCGTAGCTGAAAATTTCAGAGGAATTGGAATGTGCCTTTGGTGTTGTTGGAAACATCTTGATGAGCAGGATTTGGATTCAAAATGTGGGAAATATTGATTTTTAAATGATTTTTGCCTCTGAAAATTCAAATAATTTTTTTAAAAACTAGGTTTTGGAAGAAAATCCAGTTGGTGACGTGGTAACACTAGGGCCAACGGCACATGTCACACTAGTTATTATAATGTAGTAATACTTAATAATTAATTATTTATAATACTAATATAATTTGTAACTAAGTTAGGTTAGCTATTTTTTATTATTAATGTTAACCCTAAATATTATTATTTTAGACTAAAATATTGTAAAAATATTATTATTAAAAGTATTAATTTACTGAGGTTAATTATATTTTATTCATATTTTTATTATTAGTCAATTTTATAACTCTTGTAGAACTATAAATATCAATATCTAATTATTATTATTATTATCATACTTTTAGTAGGCATAATGGTTTTAATTATAGTAGTTATATTATTTTTTTGCTATCATACTAATATCATCATCAATATCATCGTCATCATCACATGTAATAAAATAATATCATTTTTAAATCTTTTATTACAAGGAAATTAATATAAATATATTCTATAATATAGTATGATAATAATAAAGGTCATTTCTAATCATTTTAGGAAGTAGAATAAGAAAGTTATAATAAACTTGTAAGTATCTTACATAAAACTTTAATATACTCAAAATATACATTTAATGTAACCATAATATCACAGTCATTTAATGCCAATAATAATCCTTGAATATACATGATATGGTCATTTATATACATTCAAAGTAATACATTTGTAATCCTAATATACCCATCTATACCCATTTGAATACACAAAATACATCTATATATATTCATAGTAGTTGCAACTAAATTGGTCACATTTGCAACTAATGAGACATAAGTTGTTATTTTTGGATGAAAACCAAATTACATGTTGTTCACCTTAAAGGATGAAAACCAAAATAGTTGCAAATTAATTATAGTGTAGTCACAAATATGACCAACACAAGAAATAGTTGCAAAAATGTTCAAAGGTAGTTGTAAATGACTAATAGTCGCATGTAGTCACAAATAGAGTGATTACATTTTGGCCAATTTCTACTAATGATATCAATGTGCTAAAACTTGTAAAACTTTTGAAAAACATCATGTTTCATCTTACAAAAAAAAGATTATAGGTAAATATCTCCATTATTTGAAGGTATTCATTAATTTTAACCATGGTTTTTGTTGTGGATTTTAACAATTTGTTATTGAATGCAACCTACAATCTATGGTAAAAGGACTTGGGAGGTTAATTAAGGCCAAGGAAGAGGTGGTGACTATTGCAACTGAAAGATCTCCTATTGTTAAGTTTTAACATTCTAACTAAATTACAATACATATTAGTGAAAATTATCAGTGATGAAGTCTTGAAAGCTGTTGTTGATGGTAAATTTGGAAGAGACTCTAAAAATATATATAGTGAAGAGATTCTCACACTAATACAACTAATGTGTCAAAATGATTTAGTTGGTGGTTGTAACATGCATTTTGCTTACTATTGCACATGTAATTTCTTTATTAGAACTTGCAATGAACTTTATAACGTCAATGTTGAAGACTTCTCTATGGTCACCAATGCCTTCGAAAAGGTTTTTTGATAATTTTGATTTTGAATTTATTTGTGTTGATTTGTAATCATAAGTGTTGCCACTTTTTTTTGTGTGGTTTCACTACTAAAATGGGCTTAATGTTAGATTTTTAACTTTTAACAACAAACTTCCAAAAATTGGAAGATCAACATCAACCATTGTGTGTTTAGAAAACATCATAAACTAATTGATTGCCATATTGAGGACATGATTGACTATTATTTCAAGATTGTTTCTCATCATTCTAAATGGACGCTAGAAAAGAAGCCTCCTCACCCTTTATTCTTTAACAAGCTTCAAAAATGCAAATTTAATGATAAGGTCTAATATACCAAACAACCTATTGGTAAAAAGTTAAAACTCATTGGCAAAATATAATGATATTATGACATGGGGTGTTCCTAGCTTGAATGGGAATGTGTTTACAAATAAGATAGGACAAGGTGTTGCGATTATAAAGATGGAAAAATGTTTGGTTCCATGGAACATGACATAGAACTCATGGGTCATCAACCTACCAAAGCCTCAAATGAGTAAGTTTTTTGCTCGTCACTTATCAATTTTTTTGTTCAAGTTCAATTATTCCTTGCAAGTTTTAATGACTTGGTTATCATGGTGCGTGTAGTTATAATCAAATGGTTATAGTTCTTTATGATCAAACATGCCAACAAATCATTTCTAATGAATAGTTCAATGGAATGCCATTGACTTTTCCACAAGCAAATGTTAATGAAAAGGAGAATTGTAAAAATATTATTGCATGTGACTTGAAAAAAAATGCAAACATTGTTACAAATCCAATAATGCCTCAAGTTTTGATAGTAACAAACATTATTGTTACAAATCCAACAACGCTTGAAGTTTCAAGCATAGCCGTAGCAATTTCCAACATGCATGCAATTGTTTCTCAGTTAGTGAGAATGAACCCTTGTGTTGTTCTTGGAGATTTATCAATGAATCTTCCTTCTACTTTTGGTGTAAATGAAAAAAATTATGGATTTTTTGAAAACATGCACTGTGAGAAAATTGTGTCCATTGCAATTCATCCATTGCAACTAAAAAATGTTTGATAGAACTAGATTACAACTAGATAGACAAGTTGCACTAAACATGATTTTCTCATAGTGATGACAAACTACCATATTACAATTTGTAACATAATGGATCCAATTAAAATTTCCAACGCTAAATAGTAGTTTTGTAACAAACTTGTGAAAAAACTTGTAGTTGAGTTTAGAATAACACTTTACAACCCTCCAAATTATATTTTTTCAATATTTAAAAGGTTGGTTTGATTTTATATAGTTAGTATATGAGCTCCTTTTGACCTTTGATTTTCTAAGTAGTGTGAATTCCTATTCAATTTTGTAAAGATTTTTTTGAACATTATTGTGAAACAAGTTCCACATTGTAAAATTTTACCTAGAAAAAAAAACCTTGAAGTAGAAAAAAATAAAATTCATGGAAACGTGGGAACATATAAAAATGGGGGAACTCCCCTGACATAATGCCCTAAGGTTCTTTTGTTGGGGGAGATCCCTCAAAATACACATAGAAATAAAAAGGGAGTTGTTTATGTATGGTGGAATTATTTAAGAACATGCCCAATGGTCCCATTCTAAACCTACCCTATAAAGATTGTTTTGGATTCTAACACCTCTTGGAGGCCTCCCATTAGAATGTCATTGTAATAAACATCGTGCCCCAATGTAAATGTTACAAAGAAGGGTGTAGCTCCTATCATCACCTCCTAAACACATCCTTAAATTTGTTAGATGGTATTCATAGTAAGTACCCTTACTAATGATTGGTTTTACAACAAAATGCAAACTTAAGACACATGCCCTGATTCCCAATGTGAAAAAAAGGTGTGGGAGTTCCATGATGCGATTAAGAAGAACTCTTAAATCAATTTCAAAGTCATGGTCATGTCAAATTGCACAAACTAAGAAAAAAAAAACTAATTATTGTAATTTGGAACCAAAATGGTTCATAGACAAAGCATAAGCAAAAATGGATTCATCATGTTCACACCACATCCCATAATTGGGAAGAGTCACCAATCTTTTCTTTATAATATATTCACAAAAAGCACTTCAAATCTTATGCAAACACATAACAACACAACAATTTACATGAACATTAAAAACACACAAACATTTGAACTTTTATTGTAGGTGTCATTATAAACAACACACAACATTTGAACTTTTTGTTTATTTGAAGATGGAAGCTTGGAAAACATTTGAATGAATAAAATGCTAAGGAACTTGATGACAATGATCGCAAGGAAATGGTACTCAATATTTTCATAGAAAAGCTAGGTGAAGTGTTCAACTCCCATTTAAAGATTCATCGCTTCACTTTAAAACTCCATTTAAATTGATATCTTCCACCTTCTAACATGTCTTTATATTGTACTTGGACGTGCTCCCAAATTGTAGGTGGTCATTGGCCATTGTTTACAACTAGATCTTGAAAGACCATTAGAAAACTTCGCAAAGTTACCATTCCTTTTCCACATATAATTTATTCCCCTTGTGTGTTTTGTGCCAACTCATGTTTTCAATTAGATGCATCACTATCATGTTCCCATTTTCTATCAAAAAATTTGCACAATGTACAAACCAAAATCTAAAGCCTTGTGCATTTGAAAACTTTTGCAAAGTCTTGACAAATTTCTAACAAGACTATGACCATTTTTGCCCCCACTAACCCATCATTAGAACACACAAAAATCCAAGCTTGGATCCTTAAACCCTCATCACACAACTTTGACATGTTCTTTCCAATGAATTCTTGGGCATGCTCTTAGGGACTATGGAATATTCATCTTTAAGTCTTAAAACATTTTTTTTGTTACCATAGGAAATAATTGAAAAGGTACATTAAGCTATTTGTGTTGCTCCCAAGGTTAATTGTTTGAAGGCAATGTTCATTTTTTTCCCATCTAAGTCATTTTTCTTTGGGGCAAAGTACATTTCTATTCTTGTTGGAGGTCATGTATTTAATGGGGCAAAAACACCTTGAATATTTATAGGATTATATATGATCAAATAATTAATCAACTTCAACAAACATCCTTTTAATTTTGAAGAACTTCTTGAGATCTTTTTGTAAAGACTAATACTGTGACCCAATTTTCAATCATTTGCACAAAGTAAAAAATTTATGACACATACATGAAATCATTCTTTGTTTTCTTCTCCTTATATTCTTCATTTCATTTTGTAAATCCAATATGCATGGATAAACATAAGAAAAACAAACCCAATGAGTTCAGTAAAGGCTTCAAACTTTAAAATATTGAACACGTTAACATTTGAATATTCAATTGAGATGTGGGAGAACAAAATGTTCAATCTAATTAGGTAACCCTTGAGATCTATTTGAAAATTTCAAAACCTTTGTTAAAATAATTAAATTCAATTATTTCTACACTTCAAGAATCAAGTGGAATAAAACATTGTAATGTTTAATAAACTATGTGTAACCTAATGTAACTTGATATGAAAGTTGAACAAAACCTAAAACATGAATTGAATCATGTGTCACATTAAAATAAGTCATAAATAATTGAAATATATAAAGTGGGTTGATGTCTTCAAGCAAATAAGTGATATTGTTCAAATTAATAATCAATACACATCCCACAATAAATTTTTGGTAGAAATGAAAACTCTTGTATCAAATTGGCCACATGTTTTTCAACACTACACTTCCTTTTTTTTACAAAGATGAAAATACAATGATAAGAAAATTAATTATTCTACACTCAATACCACATATGGTCAATCATGCTTCATGTTGGGCAACTTGCTTATGAAGTTTGTTGTCCACTTTGTATGGAGGAAAATATTTCTTATAATTGTAACCATCATTTTGATATATGTGAACAACTAGCCATTTGGACTTCCAAGAAACACAATATTGCTCTTTTTCATATTATGTTTCAAGCTACCTGCAACATTCATCAATGTAGTAGTTTTCTTCTTTTATCCATAGATCTCATTTATAAATTGTCATAAAAAATAAGAAACCTTATCCACAATCCTAGTTTTACCCTTAGATGTGTTCTTAATATTTAAACAATCATTAATAACAATGATTTCAATGCCTTTGCTAGCCTTTTGTTTCAAGTATCTATGTAGTTTGAATTTTTATTCTTCTTCCAAAAGGAAAAGTGAACAAAATTCCCTTAAAATTTAGCATTCACTTCTACATCTTTGTATAGGGTTTGACTTTAAAAACAAGGTCATAACACAAGGTTGTGTACATTTTCATGATTGATACAAATTAGTGTTTATGTTTGCTACTAATATTTCAAACTTGGTCTTTAGCATTTTAAACCTTAGCCAAATCTAATTGTCTCAAAACAAAAGGTTTTTTGTCCTTAGGTTTTTCCTTCTTTCTTGGTGTCTAAAATGTTCAAGCTTCTTTAAAAATTAAAAGCCTTCTAGCATTTTGTCTTGGGACAACAATGTACTAAATCTATAGGTGTTTTCATTAATATATGTTTGACATCATCACATACACTAGGAGAAGAAGGCCCATTTTTACTAGCAATTCTTAATTACATGTTTTCAATCATATTTTGACTACATAATTACATCAATTTAAAAAAAAATCAAATCAATGACTATACCTACCAAATAAGTTGAAAACTTGTTGACTAAATTAATAAGTGTATGGTATCATGTGTTTCTATTCAATGCCTACAACTAGCAATGTCATCACACATGTAAAACATAACATGAAAATGCCCTACATGGTACAAATGCTACAATTAGGTTAGTTGGTTTAGCATTGGGATTTTGGTGTTTGTAGTTGTGCATGAGATTTTGTTGCAAAAATTGTTGTGAATACAAGCTTTGTTTATTGGTGTTATGTGACATGGGTGTTTATTTTTTGATTAATAGTTGTATCATTCATGGGGATTTGAACCCCAATGGGGCTTGGTTACCTTGAAATGTGGAAAGGAAGTTAATGGAATAACCTTTGGTTATGGAGCTTGGAGGTTGCAAGAAAAACAAAATAAACAAGGTTCAAAAAACAGAATATTAAGGCCCATGGTCTTATCACAAGGCCCCCCACTTCTTTTGTTTTATTTATCTCCCTCCCTCTTTTTTTCTCCTCTCTATCTTCCCCTTTCTCTCTTTTCATGTGCGAGAGTAATATGAGACAATGACAAGAATAAAAGGAGCAAAAGAAGGGGTTCATTAGGAGGAAGTAATGGTGGGAAGAGTTGAGCTCCATTGTCATCATCATTGTGCGTTGAAGAATTTTAAATTTCCAATCCTTAAAGGTTTGGTTCATTTTGGATGTTTAGGTGCTTTGGATTAAGTTCAAGATAAAAATGTCAATGGGTCCAATTTGAACCTTTTTTTTTATTATTCAATTTATTTATTTATTTCAAACCAAGAGGTCAGGTTCATCCTAACTATAGGCAAATAGTGATTTGTGATTATACAATACAAATTTGTCAAATGTTTTGGACAAGTTAATGCCTATGGTTCAACATGTCACTATGTCACTTCACATTGCAATTTAAAGTGAAATATGTGACATGAGAAAAAAAATTGAAAAAACAAATTGTAATGTGAAACACAACATGAGTGATGTGAAATGTGACATCATTTGATGTGAAAACAAAATTGGAATTTTTTGGGAAATTCATCAAAGTCACATATGGTGTCAATTTGGAATGATTTTTGCACCATTACATTTCTAAAATGAAGGGCTA
>Ga0209208_10011971_pt1 | contig 11055 bp, 4 predicted proteins | sample S1TSphfallax_3_FD_187694 | JGI IMG/M metagenome (GOLD analysis project Ga0209208, IMG submission 187694) | Host-associated microbial communities from peat moss isolated from Minnesota, USA - S1T2_Fd - Sphagnum fallax MG (SPAdes) (version 2) | ecosystem: Host-associated > Plants > Peat moss >... | reverse complement strand
GGGGGGGGGGGGGGGGGGGGGGGGGGGGGGGTGGAAGGGTTGATGGGCCAACTTCATTTGAGGGGTTGAAGAAAATTGGGAAAATGGGCTAAAACCTAAACCTTTTAAGCATCTATCAAAGGGCCATGAATATGAATTCTGGATTGTGAAGTAAGTTTGAAAGGGTGAAATCATGATCAAATATACTTTTTGTGATCCTTATCAAGAAAAGTGTAAAGTAACTATAAATCAAGTTTTAACATATTAAATTTAAAAATATTATTTAGTTTAATGATCAATATGAACATATTTTTTGAATTTATGTCAATGATATCGAAGAATCACATGTTTAAAATAAATTTAAATAGATTTCTCAATAATGAAAGTAGATTTTTTTTCATTTTTCGGATTGTTCGAAGAATCAAAATAGGTTTCAAGTAAATGAAATATTGGAGTTTTTGTCTTTTTTGGTTAATGGACATTTTAAATTTATTTATGCACATTCAAATTCCAAGGTAAAAATGATAATATATCAATCTTTTAATGTAAAAGTATTTTTGAACACAATTCCACTAGTCTATTTCAAAAATATTTTTGATCTACTTTTTGTACATTGAAGTTTTCCAAACTTTGTATATATCATACTATAAACTTAATATTGTGCACCATGATGGTTTGACACTAATTGAAAAGGCTTTGAATTTACTTTCTTGCATTTATGTGTAAAAACATGACTACAATTACTTAAAGCCATTTTTTTGGTGTACTTGATCATGCTTTCACTTGAAAAGAAAATAAAACCAAGAATCTTGAAATAGAAAAAATTGCAAAGGCTAGATAGAAGGAAGAAACCTTAAATTCAAAACCATAAAAACTTGGGGAAAGTGGAATGCTGAAAACTATTTTTAGAAATTGAAGGAAATTGAAAAACAAGACCAATCTAAATCCTAAAAGATAGTAGATTTGCAAAGGTTCTAAAGAAAAAAGAAACCATCAAAGCCACAAAAACTTGGGAAAATGGAATGTTGGAAATGGATTGTGGTGGCTAAAAGGAATCAAGAAATAAGACCAAGAAACTATTAAATTGTAGTAGATTTGCAAAAACTTAAAAAAAAATTTAAAAAAAAACCTTAAATTCAAAGCCACAAAAACTTGGGAAAATGGAACTTTGGAAATGAATTTTGGAAATTGAAGCAAATCAAGAAATAAAACCAAGATTGAACCTCAATTTGTTGTTAAAAAAAATTGGAAAGCTTGGATTCTGGTCCTTGGACATTGGAAATTGTGAGGAGGTCTTTGCCTTGCAAATTCTTAAGGTTCTGTAATTGTAGATGTTTAAAATTAAAGCTTGGAGGTCAAAATTCCTTAATGAACCATAATTTTTGCTTGTACACCATATCTCTTTCAAGCACCATAAGTTTTCAAAATCCATAAACTTGCTAAAAAGCAAGCAATAAATGTGCATCACAAATCCAAAACAATATTATTACTGCCCATTTTAAAAATTATGAATGCCCAAAATCCAATAAACCCTAAAGAATTTTATTGTTATAACTAATGCTAACAATTTGCTACTATGCTTGCATCACCATTGTTGGCAATGGAGATAAATATGTTGTAAAAAGCTTGACAAAAAGTTTTTAGCACCGGCAATAAAGGTGGCAAAAGTGATGCTGTTGCAGGAGAGCAATAGGCGATTTAAGGGTTTGAAGATGGGATGGAAACAATGTGTTGATTTTGCCACTTGGCAATAACATTAGGTGAATTTTTTTCTACAGACTTGTCATTCACCTTTTTTTTATGTCGCCTTTTGGCAATTTTTTGCCAAAAAAAAAGGTTGGTGGTTTTGAATTAAACTACTTGCATGAATGAACTACTTAAATGAATAGTCATTTTGATAGTTGAAAAATGTAGCTATGGAATAGAGGGAAATAATTAAGCCAAAAAATAAACATTGTTGGCTAGCTAGCCCATGGATTGCATTTTGGAATTGCTTGTAAATAGATATATCATATAACTTCTAAAGTTATTCATTTGTGCATTTATATTTTTGTGAGTAGAACAAAAAAAACTTGGTAGATAATTTTTTGTGTATTTGGAGGGCACATTATTTGACATAATATTTCCATGTGGGATATTGACAGTTCTAGAACTTAACAAATTGCAACATTACACTTTCCATCTCAAACCCTAATGTTCAACAACTTTTCTCCTTCATAGCATCCAAGATCCTTATAAGTAATGATGTTCGTTTCCTATATCAATTAGATTCTTTGTAATTCAATTTGATGTTAATTTTGGGAGATGATGTCCCATTTGAAACAAAACTTGGTTCATTTGTCTTGGCCATGGCAATAAACTTGTTTTTGTGCTTTGTCACATCTTATGAGATTTTTCATACCTTTGTAAATTTAAAAATGCATTTGAATTTAAGAGATTTAATTAACTATTAATTGAATTTTTTTTCCAAAAATAAAACCATAAAGATTTTTTTAATACAAAAGAAAATTAAAACCGGGAAACATTTTGAAATGAAAATTTTCATTTTGAAATATTTCCTCACCTTCATGTTTAAAACATCTCATGTGATGGAGCAATATAATGCCAATGCATAATTTATTCCAATGATGATGGTACATCAAGGCTCATTTATGGGGAGCAACTTTAGTTTTCACAAATCATCCTTTTGGATAATAATTCTAAGAAACAATTTCATTCCAAAACCTTTTCATATCATTTCACCTTCTAATAATCACATGTGAAAATTGAATGTTTTTGTATTTTCAACATACAATTTTCATGTGAAATAAATATTAGACTACATAATTTAACATAAAATTGTTTTGCAAGATGAATATTAAGTAACAAAAAAACACAAATTGTCTAATGCAAGATGATGAAAACAATGCAAAATTCAAATTGTTTTGCAAGACTATACAATAATACAAAAACACAAATTGTGGAATGCAACATGAGTATCAAATAATGCACAATTTACACAAATTTGAATTTAAAATGACAAATTTGATTGCATAATTTCACAAATTGTCAAGACATGATGGATAAACATAAACAAAACACAATGTCATGACAGATTATTAAAAAATACAAATTACTATCATTGACATAATCCAAAATTTAGGTTTTTGAGGTAAGGATTCCACATATGAGTTTATTATGTCATATATTGAGTCCCTATAAATGGTTTGAAGTGAAATTCAATGTCACGAACTTAATCTAATGAATGTACATTTTTTGAAAAACAATTATACATATATATTAATAATCAAGTTATTTATCTACATATACTGGCCAATTGACAAATCTAAGCATATATTTTTTTCCATTGGTGTTCACACTAAGGGTACCTTACGAAGATCATGTGCATGACGCACAAAGTGAGCCACCATACCATGCATTCACCTTATAGTTGCCTACTTTGACTTAACTTAGCTTACAATAGGTAGTTGTCATGATTGTATTATTTCTAATTATACAAATTTAAATTATTATTTATTTCCAGTGTACATCATTTTGTGGACAAACTTTATCCAAGTCCAATTGACAATTTTTTGTCATGTGTATACATCCTAGTTCTTTGTCATACGTGACTACACATTTTATTCGTAAATCTAGTTGCAAATGGTCATGTCACATATGCATATGCAACTACATGTTTTAGTAGTAAAAACAAGTCACAAGATAACCATGCCACATTAGATGGACGAAAAGTTGGTGTTAGTCACATATTGATGTGATTGTCCTTTTGATTGGGTGTTGTGTTTTTTTTTGCAACATAAATTATGTGTAACTTGTTCAAGGTGATTAGACATTGTAGTAATTCACATGTGTCATTTATGATTGAAAATTAGTCATTAATTTGAAAATTTCTTATAATGATAGATTATGCAAATTTGAACAATAATACAAACAATGATTGAGTTCAAAAGACAAACCCTAAACTCACCTTCCAAATCATCCAAAATAAAAATTGTAGTTTAATTTAGGTATTGTTTCCTTAACAACACAAGGTTTCTTATTCTTAAAAACAACCACCACTCTAGATGAATATCTTCGCCACAACCCTTGAACAAACATTTAGTAAACATGGAAAAATGACTTTTCACAAACTATGAATAATGAACATGTTTACAAGAAACAATCTTGCAATTCTAAGTAGGCTTGACAAGATTGATAAAAGGCATGTTCAAACGTCAAGATAATCATCACTTTTAGTACACAATAATGACAATTGTGATGGGTTCAACATTGTGTGTTGATTCCCATTTAGCATGGATTCGATTTCAACACCATGCTTCCTTTACTAATACATGTTTGGTGCATATTCAATTGTGTTCACTATCACAAAACCATGTTTTTATGTTGGTTTTTAAATTTATTTTAATCATATTTTTAATCAGATTAGACATTGGATAGAAATGGCTTTAATAAAAATAAATTAGATTTGACTGAAATGACTACATATGATAAAGATGACTAAAAATATTTGTTGATGTGGAATTTTATTTATTTTTGATTTTAGTATTACATTAATGGTTTAACATTTATTTTAAAATTAGAATAATTTTATAGAAATTATCTAAGAAATCTCATAATGAAATGGATTTCGTTTCTGATTTTTTTCAATTAAAATTAAGATATTTCAAATTTTATAAATTTAATTAAAATTTCTAAGTTTCACTAAAATACATTAAAGGCATGCCCTACATCGCTCATCAACACAATGATATCCATTTTATTGTGGCAAATCTATATTAGTCAAACAATGCTGAGACAATCATTAAATAATGTTTTAAAATTGTTTCACTATGTTTTTTAATAAAAACATTATTTATGAGTTTTTAAAAATGTTGAAAGATGTTTTTATTTATATAGTTATTTTAAAACTTATCCAAATGTAAAATTGATATATTAAAAACATTATTGTACAAATGCAACACACATTTTCAACATTAACGAAATTTTTTAGACTTGTAAACATGTTAAAATAACATTAATTATGCATGTTTCAAGTGGTTCCTATTAGGATGGTTGGACTTACATTTATCTTTTTTCAAATTGTCATTGTTAAAATATGTAATAGATTTTGGTTCTTTGGATGTAGCTTTGATTTTGTGAAAAACATGTTTTACAAAAGTCAAACATTCAATCTTCTACATAAACATTTAGATATTTGTGTTTCGATGTTTTCCCCTAGATTAAATCGTCATGGCTTTTGTTGCTATCCAAATTTCACTAAAAGTTTGTTCTTTATTTTTTACAAATATTGTCAAATCTCAATTGTTCATTATGGAAATAAAATTTCCATGTTTGTCTTTACACATGGTAAGGTCCTCAAATGTGGGCATTTACCAACATTGAGTTTGTGCTTGACTATCATCATCTCATGTGGGCCCTTATTTTGGCAATGCTCTCATCCACAGGCCTTCTTACCCTATGTATAATTCATAAAACTACTCACACCATGTAGGTTGCTATATGTGCTCTTCCTCTTCTACATCATGGACTCAACTTGTGCATGGATACCAATAGTTATTGGCAACCCTTAGAAGGAATTATTTAAAACAAGTTCAATATTTTTAAAATAATTTTAGCATATTTTGAAGATATCCATTTTTTATTTTATACATTTTTAACACATAAAGGTGTAAAATGTGCACCTTTGACTTTGTGGCAAGTACATAGAATATATCAAGGATATCCATTTGATTTACAGTTGTCCATACCAAATGTGCCTTTTCAGATGTGGTACTACTACATGAACCCTTGCATCTTGGAAAATATGCCAGCTTAGAATTATCCTATTAACAACATATTTGACTTTGAGTTATATGGAATTTTTAATGAGTCCATTTCCCATGTCAAAGGTGAGCTTCAAGTTGTCTGGCCAGGATGAATGGGCAGATTTTTTAATTTTCTAAAAGGGCAGCTATGATTAAAAAGGGAAAAAGAGGGGGTTAATAATTTAAAATCGCCTAAAAGGGACTGAAAACTGTTTTTTCTGGGGAAGGTGCCGCCACATTTATGTCTACGAACTACAGTTTTAAAGAGTTCCTTCATTAAAGTGGTTCTTCATTATGATGGTCTTGCCTCCAATTTGGAGATGGTTTTTTATTAAACTAATTTTTGGTGGGCATTCCTTCAGGTTCTTAAACTTCAATTGCACAAAGCCAATTCATAATTTCATGGCAACAAAACATTGACATTTTTACTTTGGGTTCAGAATTTGTGCAAGACATTTGTTCTGGTGATGTGAGACATTTATCCATGGGGTGCAGGACATCTATCTTTGGGTTATGAAACATTTGGCTTAGGGTTGTGGAACATTTGGCTTAATGTTCAAGACATTTGTCTTAGGGGCATGAGACATTTGGCTTAGTGTTGAAGACCAAGAGGTTTGTTTGACCCCTGGATTCCAAAGGATTAAAATACATCGTCATGTTCACAAGCGCTTCTAATGTTGTTTTACCCAACACACTAACTTTCATGTGAGAGAGCACTTGTGAGGGTGGGCAACAACAAAATCATTTTTTCGCCTTCACAATCTGCCCGAAATGATCAGGCAGAAAATTTCCCAAACTGCCCAAAAAATTTCAAGCATGAGGATATTTCCAGAGTGCCCAAAATTTTTGGGCATGAATGAAAAACATCTTCAACATTTACAAGGTGCCCCATAATTATTGGGCAAAATAAAAAAATCTCAAAATGCCCAAAGTTTTTGAGCATTAGGACTTTTCCAGAATGTCCAATTTTTCTGGGCAGAAATGAAAAATTCAACGTTTATGACTTTCCTACTCATGCTAAAATTTCTAAAGTAGCCCAAATTTTTTCCAAGCATCCTGGAATAAAAGTCTGGTGAATCTTTTTGAGCGCAAGATTTGTCGAGTTCCCAAAACTTTCAGCAGAAATGAGAAATTTTCAACCTCTATAATTTGCCAGAAATTAATTGAGTAGCATAAAAATCTTAAGTTTCCCCAAGCTGCCCAAACGTTTTATATAGTTTGGAAAATCCTCAATTTGAACAGTTCAAAATCGGTTTAAATTAACCCATCATGCTATTTTATCTATCTCCCTTGTGTGAAGAACTTAGGGGTTAATTCACTCCTTATATTTTAGTCATTTTAACCCCCAAATCAAGAGAGGGTTAAATGGAATAAAAATATCTTTACTAACTTTTGATGTGAATCCAACTTTAGGCCTAATTAGATTTTAATCTTAAATGAAATAGATTTAAAAATCTAATTGTAAGCATCAATGCTAATTTTTAAGAAAATCCTAAGCCAAAATAATAAAAAGATTCTAACCTTAGGCCTAAGTGTTAAAAAGATTCTAACCCCAAGCCAAAGTGGTAAATTTATTTTAACCCTAAGCCAAAATAATAATAATAATAATATTTTTAATCTTTGTGCCTAAATAGATTCTAACCTTAAGCCAAAATATTAAAATGATTCTATCTTTAAGCTTTAAAAGGATTTAAAGCTTAAACCAAAATATTAAAAAGATTCTAACCTTAAACTTAAATGCTAAACTTTTTAAAACCTTAGACCTAAGAATTACCAATATTCTAATCCTAAACCAAAGTATTAATAAATTTTTAAACCATAGGCTAAATTATTTTTAAAAAAAACCTTAGGTCAAATTTCAACCAAAGACCAAAGTTTTCAAAATGTTCTAACTATAAGCCAAAGCCTTAAAAAAGATTATGAGCCTAAGCCAAATTGCTAAAAAGATTCTAATCTTAGACCACTCGTATTATGTTTTGGAATGTACAATACTTGGTCTTGGATGCACTTTTCCATTATTTTTGTACATCTTTAAATATGTATGGAGATTGAACCTTGAGCCAAACAAAACTATCATAAGATCCAAACTGAAATTGCTTCCATTATGATCCTTTTAATATTCAGATAAAACATAATTTCAGATTGGACCTTAGGATAGTTTTGTTTGGCTCATGGTTCAACCTTAGATGTATTTTAAAATGTATTCATGTCATCATACAAATATAATGGAAATGTGCCTCGAAGACCAAATATTGTACATCTCAAGACACAATGAGGTCGGTCTAAGGTTAAAATCTTTTAGCAATTTGGCTTAGACTCAGAATCTTTTTAAAGATTTTTTGCTTATGGTTAAAATGTTTTAAGAACTTTGATCTTTGGTTGAAATTTGACCTAAGGTTAGAATCTTTTTATTATTTTAGCTTAGGGTTTAAATATTTTAAGAACTTTGATCTTTGGTTGAAATTTCACCTAAGGTTAATTTTCTTCAAACTAATTTAACCTATAGTTAAAACATTATTAATACTTTGGTCTAAAAGTAGAATATTTCTAATGCTCAAGCCTAAGGTTAGAATCTTTTTAATATTTTTGCTTAAGTTTATAATTGTTTTAGGCCTAAAGATAAATCTATTTGGGCTTGAGGGTTAGAATCTATTTAGGCCTAAGGATTAGAATCTTTTTTGTTATTTTGACTTAGGGTTTAAGAAAATTATCATTTTGGCTTGGGGTTAGAATCTTTTTAGCACTTAGGCCTAGCACTTAGGCCTCAGATTAAAATCTTTTTATTGTTTTGACTTAGGATTTTTACAAAATTAGCACTGAGGTTTATAATTAGAGTTTTTAATATAAAAAAATTAAGGCTCAAATTGGGCATTCTAGAGAAGTCCTGGAAAGCGTTTCTCAAGATGCTTGAAAAATATTCATTAGTTTGAGACTCTTTATTATGCCTGATATATTTCAGGCAAATTATACAGGTTGAAAATATTTCATTTTTGCTCAAAATTTGGGAATTCAACAAATCCTATGCTTGGAATTATTCATTAAAGATGCTTGGAATTGAAAATGCTTGGAAAAATTTTGGGCAATTTTGGAAATGTTAGCCTGCTTGAAAAGTTGTGAATGTTGATTTTTTTTCATTTCTGCCCAAAAAATTGGGCACTCTGAAAAATCCCGGTGCTTGAAATTTTTTGGCATTTTGAGAATTCTTATTCTGCTCAATATTTACAGGCGCCTTATAAATGTTGAAGAGAGTTTTGATTTGTCTGCAAAAGTTTTGGGCAGTTTGAAAAAAAATTTGCCCAATAGTTTCGGGCAGATTATGAAGGCGAAAAACTTGTTTGTCACTGCCCACCATCCCGGGTGCTCTCTCACATGAAAGTCACCATGTTGGGTAGAACAACATTAGGACAAATGACTCACACCCCTAGGACAAAGGTCTTGTTCCATTAAGCCAAATGGCATGCACTCCCACACGCTTAAGACAAATGTCCTACACCTTTAAGACAATGAACTTGCATCAAATTGTTATAGCCCCAATCCATTGGACCAAGAATTTCTGTGTATTTGATGCAAATAAACATTTAAAATAATACTAATACATGTATATTTATCCCAAGACAAAATTAATTTTGCATATGCATATTGGCTTAGGGTTGGAATTTTTTGGGCATATTGGCTTAAGGTTAAAAAAATTTCAACACTTTGGCCTATGGTTGAAACATTTTTTAACAATTTGGCTTGGGGTTGGAGTCAAGTACCAATATGACCCTTTTGATATTCAGTAATAAATACCCGTACCTGCCAGGTATGAAAAAGCTGACTACAGTCTTATATTCGCAAAAGTTGATACCAGTTCAACACTGATATCTACCAACCTAGTAGCCACAAAAGGTGCTTTTATCTATTTTCCTACCTACATACTAATCAATTAGGGCATCGTTCCACTGATAATACCTTCAACTTTGGAGTGTCCAGTTGGTTTCCATTGGCATGGAGTTCCACAGCTGAAATTGCAGCTAGGGGTGCAACATGCCGGTCTTGAGAATCCAAAATGCAAATCTGGAACATCTGAAGTCACCAGCTGAAGATCAAACTTCCAAAGCTGAAGGTGCAACTTTTCAATGGAAAGATGCCCTTGCATTCTTTACATATTTAAATCATCTTCACCCGAAGCACAAAATTGACTTTTTATGTTAAATATGATAAATATGATTATATTCTCACCTATAAATATTAGGAAAATTCAAATTCAACACTCAGAAATATGGAAGAAGCCACAACATCCATCTGTTCTGAAAGAGATAGTTTTGACCACGGCATCCTAAGCAAATTGGTACACGTAAAGCACTGCCTGCATTTTTCATTAGTATTTTCAGCTCAGTTACCTGCCTCAAGAAACCTATTTTCAGCAAGCGGGATCTTCTGCAGAGGAAGGCATTAGCCACGCTATACTGGAATCTTCTGACCAGCGGAAGGTACCAGCCAGCCTGTCACTATTTCTAAAAAGTGCAAAAATCCCAGCTCTGCTTTATGTAGGGATAGGACCCGTTTACAGGCCCTTCACTGATTTTGACCTGCTCCCTTGGCCTATTGGCCTTGAGCACAGATCTCAAATCATGGAAGGGCCTGAATTCAGGCCCTTCTCCTATACAAAATGAACTTTTACGTCAAGCCTGATATACAGTTCATCCATATTTTAATATGCAGGTCCATTTCTTGTACTATGGTGGAGATGCTCTTCCTTACAGCACCTACCCACTAACATTCGTCCATATCTAGGTGGTGCGAGGGAGAGACCATAATTAAAAATTTGGCTAAAATTTTATTCCCTAAATAGGGTGTGGTTCTTGTGTTTCTCCATTTTTTCCATACGAGCTGAAACCTTGGGATTCTTAAAGATATTGTAATTGTTTATTTGTGTTTATTTTCCTACTTCCCCACCAGCGGCGGGGCTGGCTGGGGTGTGCATCATTTATCTCCTCATTACTGGAGATTCGATTAGCGTGTCAGCACTGAAAGAGAAGAAGTTACATGCAATAAATAAATTAATATTATTATTATTATTTCTTTATGCTATGGAGGTTTCCATAAAGTAGTTGGGTAGTTTTTTTAAAATTTAAATAACCACATCCAGTGTTTTTCTTTCTGGCAAATTATGGCCAGATTTTTACTTTAAAAAATTGGCAGCACCATTACAAAGGGAAAAAGAGTGGGTCAATAATTTAAAAATTCCTGAAAACTGTTTGGGGTGGGGGGGGGGGGGGGGAGGACATTT
>Ga0209208_10011970_pt1 | contig 11055 bp, 12 predicted proteins | sample S1TSphfallax_3_FD_187694 | JGI IMG/M metagenome (GOLD analysis project Ga0209208, IMG submission 187694) | Host-associated microbial communities from peat moss isolated from Minnesota, USA - S1T2_Fd - Sphagnum fallax MG (SPAdes) (version 2) | ecosystem: Host-associated > Plants > Peat moss >... | reverse complement strand
ATTGAACGGATCCTGCTTGATGGCTGAAACACAAAAGACCCGCGTTCTGATCATCGGCGCCGGGCCGGCGGGCTATACCGCCGCGATCTATGCGGCGCGCGCCAATCTGCAGCCCATCATGGTGGCCGGGCTGCAGCCCGGCGGGCAGCTGACCATCACCACCGATGTGGAGAATTACCCGGGCTTTGCCGATACGATTCAAGGCCCCTGGCTGATGGAGCAAATGGCCAAACAGGCCGAGCATGTTGGCACGAGAATTATCTATGATCTGATCACGAAAGTGGATTTTTCGGCGCGGCCGTTCAAAGCCTGGGCGGATTCCGGCGATTTGTTCATCGCCGATACGGTCATCATCGCCACCGGCGCGCAGGCGCGCTGGCTGGGGCTGCCTTCGGAGCAGGCATTCCAGGGCGGCGGCGTTTCCGCCTGCGCCACCTGCGACGGGTTCTTCTATCGCGGCAAGCAGGTGGCGGTGGTGGGCGGCGGCAACACCGCGGTGGAAGAGGCGCTTTACCTGACGCACCATGCCAGCCATGTGACGGTGGTGCACCGGCGGGATAAATTCCGGGCCGAGAAAATCCTGCAGGACCGGCTGTTCGCCAACCCGAAAATCAGCGTCATCTGGGACCATGCGGTGGATGAGATCACCGGCACGGACAGCCCGAACGTCGTCACCGGCGCCACCTTGCGGAACGTCAAAACCGGTGAGCTGAAAAAAATCGCGGTGGACGGCGTTTTCATCGCCATCGGCCATAGCCCGACCACGGCGGTGTTCGATGGCCAGGTGCAGACCGATTCCGAAGGCTATATCATCACCCGGCCGGGCACCACCGAGACCTCGGTCCCGGGGGTGTTCGCCGCCGGCGACGTGCAGGACAAAACCTTCCGCCAGGCGGTTACCGCCGCTGGCACCGGTTGCATGGCGGCCCTGGAGGCAGAGAAGTTCCTCGCCGAAATCCCGCTTTTCGTTGACGAACAAGTGAACGAACAAGCCGCCTGAATTGCCGGGCATTTTGCAAGATTTTCACAATCATTCGTTGCGCGACGCGGCGGCAGGCCATAATGATTGACCATGTCAGGGCAAAAGATGGATTGGGATAAGCTTAGGGTATTTCACGCAGTGGCGGAGGCCGGCAGCTTTACGCATGCCGGCGATACGCTGAACCTCAGCCAATCCGCGGTTTCGCGGCAGATCTCGGCGTTGGAGGAGGCACTTTCGGTGCCACTTTTTCACCGTCACGCGCGCGGCCTGATCCTAACCGAACAGGGCGAGGCACTGAACCGAACGGTGCGCGAGGTTTTCGCCAAGCTGGCCATGACCGAGGCGCTGCTGACCGAGAGCAAGGAAAAGCCGGCGGGGCGGTTGAAGGTCACCACCACCCATAGCTTCGGCGTCGCCTGGCTGGCGCCGCGGCTGAAAACCTTTTTGGCGCAATATCCGGATGTCACTTTGTCGCTGTTGCTGGATGACACCGATTTGGATCTGGCGATGCGCGAGGCCGATGTCGCGATCCGCATGCATCCGCCGCGGCAGCCGGATCTGGTGCAGCGGCATTTGGGTGAAATTCGCTGGCAGGTCTGGGGCGCACCCGATTACCTGAAGGCGAACGGCACCCCGGAAAAGGTGGAAGACCTCGATCATCACAAGCTCGTTTTGTTCGGCGACCGCAAACCCCCGGTTCCCGATGTCAACTGGCTGGCCGAGGTCGGCAGGCGGGATGGCACCGCCCGGCGCGGCGTGCTGGAGGTGAATTCCCTGCAGGCGATGCGCAGCGCCGTGGGCGCGGGAATCGGCCTTGGCGCCATACCGGATTATTTGATGAGCGAGCCTGGAAATCTGGTTCCAGTCCTACCGGGCCTCGCGAAACCGCACGTGGATATGTATTTCGTATATCCGGAAGAGCTCCGGAACTCGAAACGCGTTTCAGTTTTTCGTGACTTTTTGGTGAAAAGCATCTCGGAACGTAATAGCTGAGGGTTCTGTACCTCAGGGATTCCCTCAGATTCCAAGAATTTCTGTTACATTCCGAGGCGTCCCGCCCGAGGCATGCAAAATATTCATGCCGGAAGGCCCTTTAGCCCCTTAAAAAATTTTAGATGTGGCGTATATACAACAGTGTTGGTGAGAGCCAACATCATCCGATCCTCCCAGATCGGATTGGAACTTCGGTTCCAACGTCTCCCAGACGTGAAGCCTCCCTGTTGACTTGACCCGTTGGCGTTTAGCCGACGGGTCTTTTTTTGGCCCGATTCGGGTCCGTCGCAGTTGCCAGCGGTGCTAATGTTTTTGGTTTGAACACGCAATAGCGCGCGCCCCCGCAACGCCAACATTCTGGGGTCCGTGCCATACAAATATAGCGACCGTGTAAAATAAGCCACAGATGCGCCGGCTTCAGCATATGCGGCGGCACCCGCCGCAATAGCCCATTTTCTACCTCTCGTGGCGTATTGCCCGGGGCGATCCCGGTGCGGTTGCCAAGCCGGAATATATGCGTGTCCACCGCCATGGTGGCTTGGCCGAAAACCTCGTTCAACACCACATTGGCGGTTTTGCGCCCTACCCCCGGCAGCGCCTCCAGCGCCTCCCGGTCCCCGGGCACCTCGCCGCCATGCCGGTCAATCAACAACTGCGAAAGTGCGGCAACATTTTTTGCCTTGGCCTGCCACAGCCCAATCGAACGGATATGCGGCCCGATCCCGGCCGCGCCCAGCGCCGCCATCGCCGCCGGATCGGGCGCTGCGGCAAACAGGGTCTTGGTAACCCTGTTAACGGCGACATCCGTGGTCTGCGCCGACAGCACCACCGCCACCAGCAGCATGAAAGGCGTTTGATAATCCAGCTCGGTGCGCGGATCGGCATTACCGCCGGCAATCGCGGTCAAAAACGGCCCGATATCCTCCAGCTTCATCCGCTTCGGCGCCTTGGCATTGCCGGCCGCTTTCGTAACCATGAAATTTTTCTCTTGCCGATCTGTATTTAGGCGCAATTTATGTCGCATGGACGTCAATGTCGCCAGCCTGCCGGAATCTGAGGCGCCAATCTTTCAGGCAACCGTCCGGCCGCATCGCAGCCTGACCCGGCGCGGCGTGTTCATCGTCATCGGTTGCATGCTCACCGCCTCGCTCACCGTTACCAGCCTGATGGCCCTGCTCGGCGCCTGGCCGGTCGTCGGCTTCAACGGCGCCGATATCGCCCTCGCCATCTTCTTGTTCTGGCTTAACATCCGTGCCGCCCGCGCCGTGGAAATCATAAGCCTGCATGCCAGCACGCTGAAAATCTCCCGCACCGATATCCATGGCCGCCAGGAAACCCTTTCCCTGGCCCCCTACTGGCTGAACATCGTCCTCGAAGAACGCACCGGTACCGTGCCAAAATTGCTGCTCGCCAGCCACGGCGCCCAAACCGAAATTGCCCGCCAACTCGGCGACGCTGAAAAACGCGATCTGGCCGCCAGCCTGACCCGCGCCCTGAATAAATGGCGCAATCCCAAGTTTGATAATCCGCAGCTGGCGGATTGAAGAAAGCGGTTCTTTTTTGAAAAAAAGAACCAAAAAACTTTTGTTCATCTGGGCCATGGGCGTGATGCTGCCAACGCCCAAGGCCCGGATTCAAAAAATCTCTTTGCTTCTCGCGTCGCGATAATCGGCGGCAAAGCCGACCATTTGCATCGGGCCGCGCAGAAATTCTCTCAGAAAAGCAGTTCTTGCTTTAAGCTGCTTCGCTCGGCAGCGGCGGCGCAGGAGGGGTGATGCCTTCGCGGGTCAAGCGGTCGTTGGCGGCGGCAACCGCGTCGTTCAGGTCGGATTGCTTGCACAGACCCAGGATCACCGGGTCGCGCGGCTTGATGTTGCTGCTGTTCCAGTGCGAGCGGGTCTTGATTTTCTGGATGGTATCCTTGGTGGTGCCCAGCAGTTTGATCACCTGGGCATCGGTCAGATGCGGGTAGTTGCGCAGCAGAAACGCAATCGCATCCGGCCGGTCGTTGCGCTTGGCAACCGGCGTATAGCGGCCGCCCTTGGTTTTGCGGGAAAGCGGGTCGGCCGGCGGCAGCAGGCGCAGCCGCGCTTCCGGGTCGGCTTCGCAGCGCGTGATGTCTTCGGCGGTGATCTGCTTATTGGCCACCGGATCGTAGCCGTTAATGCCCTGCGCGACTTCGCCATCGGCGATCGCCTGGATCTCAAGCGGATGCATGCCGCAAAACTCGGCGATCTGGTCAAAGGTCAGCGCCGTCTTGTCAATCAGCCAGACTGCGGTAGCTTTAGGCATCAGAGGTAGCGACATGGATAAATACCTTATTGCGCCCCAAGCCGAATCGCCTGCAGCGCCATATCTGTTATTTGGGACCTGGGGTCGCGGTATGGAACCCGTTACGTCCGGCGGTCAAGATAGATCATGATGAATTCTGAGGAAGATCTTCCTAAACCGGCCAAAACCCTGCTGGTTCCGCCAGTTTTGGACAGTTTCGGCATTGCCGAGCTAAATGCCTATATCGCCGATCTTGAGGCGGAAATCGGCCGCGTGAAGGCCAAAATCGCCACAAAGGACGCCCATAAGGCGGCTGCGGCGGCGTTCTTCAAAACGCCGGGCTAATGCTTCCGCGCATAGCAGACTCCGCGTAAATTTCTTGCGAAGTTGCCCGGCTTGGCTTTCATCGTTATGCAACCCCGCGCGCCAGATTTGACCCCGGGGAACGAACCACCTTGCACCGCCAGTTTATCCGCAGTTTCGTCGTGATTGCTGCGTTGTCGCCGCTCTTGGGCTGCGGCAAGATCATCGGCTCCGGGGGACCTAACGCCGATCTGGGGCAATCTGCGCTGCCGCCCGTAGCCTTTGGTTATGCGGTCGCCGACGAGCCCCAGGCTGCCCTGATCGGCCGGCAAATTCTCAATGCCGGCGGCAATGCCGCTGATGCCGCCGCGGCTGAAGGCTTTGCGCTGAGCGTCACATTGCCGTCGCGGGCGGGGCTTGGCGGCGGCGGTGCCTGCATCATCAAAATGCCGAATGGCAAAGGGGCGTTCCAGCAGCCCGTAGCCTTGTTATTCACCCCCGGCCAACCGGCCAGCGGCGCCGGCGATCGGCCGGCGGCGGTGCCAACCATGGCGCGCGGCCTGCTGGCGCTGGAAGCCCGTTATGGCAGCATGCAATTTGCCTCGATTGTCGTCCCGGCGGAGCGGCTGGCCGGCGGAGTGCCGGTTTCGCCAGCGCTGGAGTCTGACTTGAGCGTCGTCGGTAACGCTTTACTCGCCGACCCTGCGGCGGCTTCGGTGTTTTCCAGCCCGTCAGGCGGCGTCTTGCAGGCCGGCGACAATCTTGAACAGCCGGACCTTGCCACCACCTTCGAGCTTCTGCGCACTCAGGGCGTACCGGGTTTTTACCAGGGCAGCTTCCCCAGTCAGTTCATCGCCGCCGCAAACCAGGCCGGCGCCAGCCTGAGCGTTGCGGATTTCAACGCCGCCATCCCGCAATTCGTCAACCCGATCGTCGGACAAGCCGGCAGCTACCAGACCGCCGCCCTGCCCTATGACAACACCGCCAATGGCCAGACCCTGCCGGCCTCCGCCGGCTTCATGGCGCTCGACAAAAATGGCGGCGTGGTCGCCTGCGTGGTGACAATGAACAATCTGTTCGGCACCGGCCGCATAGCACCCGGCACCGGCATTCTGCTGGCAGCCTCGCCGGCAACCGTACCGGCGCCGCTGTTGCGGGCGGTCATCGCCTATAGCGGCAGCAGCGGCACCTTCCGTGCCGCCGTCACCGGCACCGGCCAGCAGGAAGCCGCCGCCGCCGCCGCCCAGGGCCTGGCCGCCGCCCTTGCCAAAAACCCGGCTGAGGTGCCGCCGGCGCCCGACCCCGGCCGGACCAACATCATCTCCTGCCCCGGCGGCGTGCCGGGCGGCGAAGCCAGCTGCACCGCCAGCGCCGACCCGCGCGGGCAAGGGCTGGCGATTGGTGGCAGGTAAGGGAAGGCGTTCTTTTTTGAAAAAAAGAACCAAAAAACTTCTGCTACGCTGGGGCATGGGCTGTGATGCCGCCAACGCCCCAGGCCTAGAGTCAAAAAGTTTTTTTGCTTCTTTTTGTTCACAAAAAGAAGATACCTTCCTCTCATGCTGAAACTCGGCGCGGGCAATGCGGTTCCTCCCTTCCGCGTCATGGACGTGGTGCTTGCGGCCAACCTGCGGACGGCGGACTTGCCGCCCGGCGCCCGCAAAATTCTCCGCATGGAGGCGGGCCAGCCCGGCACCGGCCTGCCGGAGGGGGCTAAGCGTGCGGCTGCCGAGGCGCTGCAGTCCGGGCATGTGCTGGGATATACCGAGGCGCTGGGGCGGCCTGACTTGCGGGCGCGGATCGCCGCGCATTATCAGGACTGGTACGGCGTGGCGATCGATCCGGCGCGCGTCGCGGTGACCTTCGGCGCCTCCGGGGCGTTTCCTCTGGCCTATCTCTCGGCGTTCAATGTCGGAGATCGCATCGCCCTCGCCGCCCCATATTATCCGCCTTACCTTAACATCGCGACCGCGCTCGGCCTGGTGCCGGTGGTGCTGCCATGTGGCCTGGAGACCGGGTTTCAACCGACCATCGCGATGTTGCAGGCGATGGACCCGCAACCGGATGGCCTGATCATCGCCAGCCCGGCCAATCCCACCGGCTCGATGCTGTCGCCGGAAGATCTGGCGGCGCTGGCGCGCTATTGCCATGACGCCGGCATAAGGCTGATTTCCGACGAGATTTATCACGGCCTCACCTTCGGCAAGCCGGCCGCCTCGGCCGTGCAGTTCAGCCCCAGCGCCATCGTCATCAACTCCTTCTCGAAATATTTTTCGATGACCGGCTGGCGCATCGGCTGGATGGTGCTGCCCGAGGACATGGTCCGCACCACCGAACGCCTGGCGCAGAATTTCTTCGTCTCGCCGTCCTATATCAGCCAGGTCGCGGCCGAAGCGGCGTTCGACTGCCATGACGAGCTGATGGCCAACCGGGCCGGCTATGCCCGCGCCCGCGAATTGCTGCTGGCCGGCCTGCCTGCCGCCGGCTTCCCCAGCTTCTCGCCGCCGGACGGCGCCTTCTATGTCTATCTCGACAGCTCCGCCCATGCCGCTGACAGCCTGGACTTTTGCCACCATTTGCTGACCGAATCCGGCATTGCCTGCACGCCTGGCCATGATTTCGACGCGGCACGCGGCAGCCGCCATTTCCGCATGAGCTATTGCGCGGCATTGCCGGATATCGAGGACGCCATTGCGCGGCTGCAGCAACGGCTGGTTAAAACGCCTCAGGCAAAGCTTTAAATGCGGCCGAGCCTTGAGTCTCATCGCCCGGAATGCTTATTGCGGGCATCCGAATCAGTTTTAGGGTAAATTCATGAAGCTTCTTGTCCCGGTCAAACGTGTCGTCGATTACAACGTCAAGGTGCGGGTCAAATCAGACGGCTCCGCCGTGGAAACCGCCGGCGTCAAAATGTCGATGAACCCGTTCGACGAAATCGCCGTCGAAGAGGCCATCCGGCTGAAGGAAAAGGGCGTCGCGACCGAAATCATCGCCCTCTCCGCCGGTGTTGCCGCCTGCCAGGAAACCATCCGCACCGCGCTCGCCATGGGCGCCGATCGTGGCATTCTGGTTGAGACCGATATCGGCCTCGAGCCGCTGGCCGTCGCCAAAATCCTCAAGGCGATCGTCGAGAAGGAGAGCATCGATCTGGTCATCCTCGGCAAACAGGCGATCGACGATGACATGAACGCCACCGGCCAGATGCTGGCCGCATTGCTGGGCTGGCCGCAGGGCACGTTTGCCAGCAAGATCGAAATTGCCGACGGCACCGCGACCGTCACCCGCGAGGTTGATGGCGGCCTTGAGACCATCGCCTTGAAACTCCCGGCCATTATCACCGCCGATTTGCGCCTGAACGAGCCGCGCTATGCCTCGCTGCCGAACATCATGAAGGCCCGCAAAAAGACCATCGATACGGTCAAGCCGGCCGATCTCGGCGTTGACCCGGCGCCGCGGCTGACCACACTGAAGGTCTCCGAGCCGGCGTCGCGCAAAGCCGGCATCAAAGTGCCGGATGTGGCCACCCTGATCGATAAACTGCGTAATGAAGCGAAGGTGATCTCATGACCTCTCTCGTCCTCCTCGACTTTGACGCCACCGGCATCAAGCAGCCTTCGCGCAGCGCCGTGGCTGCCGCGGCCAAACTGGGCGAAGTCCACGCCTTGATCGCCGGCGAGAATATCGGCGCCACGGCGGAGGCCGCCGCCAAAATCCCCGGCGTGACCAAGGTGCTGGCCGCCGACGGCGCGGCCTATGCGCATGCGCTGGCTGAACCTTTGGCCGCGCTGATCGTCTCGCTGGCCGCCGATTATTCCCATGTGCTGGCCGCCGCCACCGCGGTTGGCAAAAACGTCATGCCGCGCGTCGCCGCCTTGCTGGACAGCCAGCCGATCTCGGATATTTCGGAGGTCATCGACGCCGACACCTTTGTCCGCCCGATCTATGCCGGCAACGCCTTGGCAACGGTCAAATCCTCGGATGCCAAAAAGATCATCACGGTGCGCGCCTCCAGCTTCGATGCGGCCCCGGCCGATGGCGGCTCTGCCAGCATCGAGGCGGTCGCCGCATCGCCGGCCGGCGAGGGCTCCAAATACATTTCCTCGGAGCTTTCCAAAAGTGAACGCCCGGAACTCACCGCGGCCAAAATCATCGTCTCCGGTGGCCGTGGCATGCAGAACGGCGAGAATTTCACCAAGCTGCTCGATCCCATCGCCGATAAATTGGGTGCCGCGGTCGGCGCCTCCCGCGCGGCGGTGGATGCCGGCTTCGTGCCGAACGACTATCAGGTCGGCCAGACCGGCAAGATCGTCGCCCCGGAACTCTATATCGCGGTTGGCATCTCCGGCGCGATCCAGCATCTGGCCGGCATGAAGGACAGCAAGGTCATCGTCGCGATCAACAAGGATGAGGACGCGCCGATCTTCCAGGTGGCCGATTACGGCCTGGTCGGCGATTTGTTCACCATCCTGCCCGAGCTCGGCAAAGCTTTATGAGCATTCAGAAAATCGGCGTGGTCGGCGCCGGGCTGATGGGCAATGGCATCGCCCATGCCAGCATCGTCGCCGGCTATAACGTGATCCTGGTGGACACGTTTGAGGGCGCCATCCCCAAGGCCATCGCCACCATGACCAAGAACATGGACCGGCAGGTCGCCAAGGGCAGCCTGGCCGCATCCGACAAGGATGCGGCTCTGGCCCGCCTGGCCACCAGCGGCGATTTTGCGCCGCTGGCCGAGGCCGATTTTATCATCGAGGCCGTGCCGGAGCTCCTGCACATTAAAAAGGACATCTACGAGACGCTGAAGCCGCTGTTGAAGCCGGAAACCATTCTGGCCTCCAACACCTCGTCGATCTCCATCACCAAACTCGCCGCCCTCACCGGCCGCCCCGAACAATTCATCGGCATGCATTTCTTCAACCCGGTGCCGATGATGAAACTGGTCGAGCTGATCCGCGGCATCGCCACCAGTGAAGCGACCTATCAAATCGTCCACGAGGTGGCGACCAGGCTCGGCAAAACCGTCGCCACCGCCGAGGACTCGCCTGGCTTCATCGTCAACCGCATTCTCTGCCCGATGATCAACGAGGCGATCTTCACCCTGGCCGAAGGCACCGGCACGGTGGAATCGATCGACGCCGGCATGAAGCTCGGCGCCAACCACCCGATGGGCCCGCTGGAACTGGCCGATTTTGTCGGCCTGGACACGCTGCTCTCTGTCATGCGCGTCCTGCACGAGGGCCTCGGCGACGGCAAATACCGCCCCTGCCCGCTGCTGGTAAAATACGTCGAAGCCGGCTGGCTAGGCCGCAAATCCGGCCGCGGTTTTTACGATTATTCTGTCACTCCGCCGAAGCCAACAAAGTAGGCTTTCACGCCCCACCTCGTCATTGCGAGCCCTTGCGAAGCAATCCATTTTCTACCCACCCATTGCGGCGAAGCGCGTAGGGTGGGTTGCGCCCTACGAAGGTGCCAACACCGAACTCTTTAAGAGCGCAACCCACCACTCAAAAAAACCATTGCAAAAACAAGTCTTTCCACCCCTCAACCCTATCACCCGTTTTCGGCTGTCCGGTTTTTGAGAAATGCTTTACTAACAAAAAGTTAGTAATAAAAAACACCCCCGATGCTCCACGTGGAGCATTCCTAACAAATTTCTGAAAACGGCGGCAATCCGCCATTTTTCACGTGCCTGAAACCGGCTCCACCGCCACCCGGACCGCCTGAACAAAAATCTGGAGCGGGTGACGGGAATCGAACCCGCACAACCAGCTTGGAAGGCTGGGACTCTACCGTTGAGCTACACCCGCTTGAACGATGCCACACCATCTTGCATTAGAACTCCGCCGCTCCGGCGGTCAAGCCACCTCAGACGCTAAAGCGGTTTACAGACAACCCCAGTGCAGTACTCTCTCACGCGAACCGGTAGGTCTGACAAGCCACATTTTGCTGCCAAGCCTTGCTCAATGGTACGCATGACCGGCCTGGTGGCATCGACTTGGGTCTGTGGAGGCTTTTCGTTGATCCACATGTCATCATTGGTAAAGCGTATGCCATGAGAATCCGCTTGCAGCTGTACAGTGCCCCACAGCTTATCTGGTGCCGTGCCCGTATAAGTAAAGGTATAAACTGGCCCCTCCTGGGGGAGACCCGAAAGCGTAAGCTCTTGCCCGGTAACCGCATCCATCGTCTGCAGATGCTTAACCCCCGGCGTAGCTTTTATAACGCGACCCACACAATCAAGTTGCGGCATGGTCTGCAACTGCGCCTCCCGGTGCACCCCATAAAAAAAATCACAACCGGAGAGCAAAACCACCAGCCCCAAGCACCCCGTTGCGCGCGCTATGTGAACCAGTCGGTTATGTGACATGCTGACTCCAAAAACCGGTTAATAGCCGCAGCATTAACGGAGCCAGGATATGGAAGGGGTTGGATTCGAACCAACGTAGGCGTACGCCAGCGGATTTACAGTCCGCCCCCTTTAGCCACTCGGGCACCCGTCCGTATGAGCT
>Ga0209208_10011969_pt1 | contig 11056 bp, 7 predicted proteins | sample S1TSphfallax_3_FD_187694 | JGI IMG/M metagenome (GOLD analysis project Ga0209208, IMG submission 187694) | Host-associated microbial communities from peat moss isolated from Minnesota, USA - S1T2_Fd - Sphagnum fallax MG (SPAdes) (version 2) | ecosystem: Host-associated > Plants > Peat moss >... | reverse complement strand
GATTGTGCTCCGATTTGTCATAGGGTGGTGTGTTGCACATTAAATGAGTCGTGTATGCCCTCCTTTGCCATCCCTTGAACAATTCAAGCAATCAAGGAGATCAAGTGGACATGGAGGCATAAGGGGTGACCCCAAAGTCCTTATTGGTCTCTAGGTGTTTGCATTCTTATGTGAGAACAAATAGAATGCTTTACCTTAGCTCCTGATGCACACACATGTAAAAATACCTGCACAATGTTTTTGTAATTGAATGTTAGGGGTGTATTTGTGTGTGCAGTGATATTGATTGCAAGTACTTTGACTATGGAAATGGAACCTGTCCCTTTGGAACTAGCTGCTTCTATAAGGTAAGGAAACCAGCTTTTTTTGTTCTCTGTCCTCTGTGCAACTCAAATTGTCATGTCAGAGTGTAGCTGACCCCCATGTGACCATGTTGTCTGAACACCATTTGACTACTCCAGTTGGCATTGGATGGTCCTGCTCAGGATTTTGCATATTTAGCTGGTTTCATATGTTGAATTTCCTTCATGTGCAGCATATGTTTAGAGATGGAAGTAGGGAGGAGGTGAAGTTACGTCACCTTGGTGCTGCTGATGGGAACACTGTCATTGCCAAAAATGTTCGGTAAGCTTTTCAGGCTCCCCTTGCTGAAAGGTTTTCTCCTTTGTTTTTGTCTGATCCTTAGGAGCTTTGTGGTTTTCATGAAATTCTTAACATCTTTGGTCAGGATGTAAGATGACCAAAGATGTTCAAGATGCATACATCATTTTAAGCTCAAGACTATCCTGCTGTGATTTTTTGTTGCTTCCTGACTGCAATCATCCATGTTCTTTGATGTCAGACCTTAAATGTGTTGCTGTCAGATCAAGGGAGAAATTATTCTGGCAGATAAAGGGTTTGAGTGTTGCAACTTATGAAAGCTTCTGCCCTCTCTAATGTTGGAGAAGGATTTCATTCTATTCTGCATTTTGAAGGTTATGTGCCACTTGTTGTAATGGTTTGCAGTTTTTGAATCAATGTTGTTTTGATTTTGTCTTCATATGGACAGGTTATCAGACTTCTTGGACAGATTAGATATTGCCAGGTGAACTGGATGGATGAGAATGCAAGCGGGAACCAACATGGACACCCAGCTTGCCAAAAATACTAATATGACAGGAAGGACCAAGGATCTAAGGGCTTTTGACACAATAACTGCACACAACATGTGCATTCATAATCTGTAAGCTTTTTACTTTGCCCCAGCAATTCTACCTGCACTCAAACAGGTTGCCTGACTGATCTATGGGGTAGTAAAGATTCATACCCTGTTGTCCAGATATCATGATCTGGGCAGAGATGGTAGTTGTGTTATCGAATAAGTTCCAGGGTTGTCTGACTGATCAATGGGGTAATCGGATTATTATATATACTTCTCTACACCCACTATTGGGAGCTGATGAAGTGAGTAGGGTGTCATGGCAGTTAGTCTATGAAGTTGATTGCCTGATACTTTGCAAGTGACACTTGTAATGTTACGACCAGACTGATTTTCATCATCTGATATCATCCTGGTGATATTTGCTTGTTTTAGATATGATCTGAGGATGTGAATTTGCGAACAAGGAGGGGAGAATATTAAAGGCCTCAGAAGTACTTTGTTTGCAACTACCAAAGAATTTGAATAGACAGTGAGATGTGCAGCTGACATTGACACTTAAGGTGTGTTGTATTCGATGCATTCATTGAACTTTTGTTGTCCAATCCACCTGAAATGTCAGGTGTCAGTATACTATCTGAGCAATTACAGTAAAAATACTCTTCAAATATGTGTCAGCTTCTCTGCAATGAAATTGCCAGTGTGCATTGCACCCTCAAAAGTTAGTTTCTTGGATGGGGCACATTCTTTTCTCTCTTCAGAAGTATGGAATGCTAGTAGTATGAGATGTTTTATGACCTTATCATTTGATTCATTGCTAGGATATTGGACTCAGAAGTTTGGTTCTACTGAATTTAGAAGCACACTTGTTGTGTCAGCATGGACATCTAAAATTATTTTACAGGAGCTTCAACCTTGCAGGCCTTAGCAAGATTGGGTAATTCTTAGGGTGTTGAAACAAAGTTGGATGACTCATATATCCAGTACCTAGCGACCCCAACTCCATTAGAACAAGGTTGGCTATAATGTTCAAACATTCAAAATGTCAATTGTACTATGGTGAATTTGGGTATTTTTCTAAGTACTGTGAAGCCATCTCCACCAAGATAGAATAACCCTTGCACTATGTTGTAATTTGTGGATTTATGTCCCCATTCACCTATCCCACCAAATCTGGTCCAACCTCTAAATCTCTCTTTTGGCTCCAAATTGTAACTCAATTCAAGACACCATGGCCATGAGGAATGATAAAACATGACATTGCAAAGTTCTATGGTTATGTGGTTGTGTTGAATGAATCTATGAACTAATTTGAAAAAGGCACTCTACATAAAGTGGTGGACATTCTCCAAGCTTGGTGATTTACTGAAAATCTTTAGTTGTTGTCTTTAGAATGTTATATGAATATAGTGTAGGTTGCACTTCTCTGTGCAAGAACTTTGCAAATAATGACTTGTAAACTTACTACACATCACAAATTGTCAATAACTATATTACAAATGATACAAAATGTTTTGTAAATTCAAGGTCGTGACAATTACTCATACAAATATGTTTCTAAAACATATTTTAGCCACAACTCTTATTCAAGATTTATGTTCAAAGCTTTCAATCTAATATGCATAAACCAAAGCTTTTCGATTTAGAAGTTGGCTTACAATATTGGATTTCACATAAAATTATCATATTTGCATGATATTTCCAAAATGTGATGGCAACTATGATACTTTCCACAATCACAACAAAGGGAAGTATTGTTGATAGTGTCCATTTTAACATCTAGTCATTTGTTTAGGGGGCCAACGGGGAGGGGGGAGGGGGTCCCTAATTAAATTTATGATACCTTGTTACCATGTATAGTTGGACATTCATATTGAATCTTTTCATAACCTTATTAAAATGTTTGTGTTGTAACATATGTACATATATAAAATATAATAATTTCAACATAAACTTAGTAATATTTCAAACCTAGTTAAAGAATTGTAGATAAGTTATATGCTTGATGTAAACTTTTTGAAAACCCATTTACATATAACATTATTCTAGTGATGTAGGAATTGGTTATATGGGGTTCTTTGCAAAAAGTTTTGTATGTCATTTTTACATGACCATTCTGGTCGTATGGTCGTCCTTGGAACCATTCCAAAGACAATTTAAAAATAACTACCTCATTTTCAAGCTTAACCATTTCATAACTACTTTCTTTCCTATTAACTTTCATAATAAGTATCTCTCACCTTTCCTAATAACTACCTTTATTATATAATTACCTCACTTCTTTTTCCTATCCACCAACATGGATTTAAAAATAAAAATTAACATGTGTCTTTTCATGTCCATGAATTTTAGATTAATTTAAATTAAATTTGACATTGACATAAATATGTGAAAACATTTATTAAAAAAAAGTTGATTGTCACTAATAGTGTGCAACAACGTGGAAGTCAAATGTAATACATATGATTAATTATTGTAAAAAATTTGAGACAATGGTTACAACATGGATTCCTTTCAAATCTACAAACAATATGACTATCATTCCAAGTTTTAGTAATCTTCAAACCCACAATAAAATAACTATTAATTTTCAAGAAGATTGTTTCTAATGTCATGAAATTTGATGTAAATTTCCATGCAAGATGTATTTAGTTATATTATTATCCACAACATATATTCCCCCCCCTCCCCCCCCCAATTTGGTGTGTTTATGTTTGTCGCATTGAAGATTCCACTGAAGTTGCTTTGATCAATTGCATCAATAATTTTGAATAAATGATATTTCAAATTCTATGCACCAAAACATGAACTATTGTAGTATTGAAATGGAAGTACTCTAAATCCCACAAAAATTCCAAAAGATCTATGAAAAGTAATTGTGATAAGCGAATGATTAAGAAGGCCAAATCCTAGTAACAACAATTGTGTTGAACCCAATTCCAATTTTGTTGAATGACAACATATATTATAAAGAATTGTGAAACTTTGAGTTTATGGGCCTATTGGAATACCTTTCCACTTTTACAAAAAGGATAAATTAAATAAATGGACAAATGTTACATTAAATATACATGTTGAATTTAATCATATAATGAATATACAAATCACATCCTTTTGAAAGCGAAGCCAAATCTTTTCGATAGTGTGTTGAAAGATTCTTGGATTAATGTGGGAATATATTGCAACCCTTTCTTTTTGTTCAGTCCTTCCAAAAGTTGCAAAACTTTTTGCATTTCTGGTCTTTGATTTGGGTTTTCCTATAAGAAACAAATGTCATAAAAGTTAGATGTTTATTATGTAATTGTTATACATTACAATCAAACCATGGCAAAATGCTCTAATATGTTCATGTCTCAATTTTCATAACATAAGTTGAACATATATCCTTCAAAAAGGAGTGTAGAAACCAACTTATATTTGTATTCAACAACATAATTTTATGTAATTTGAAATTAGGGTACTAAAATTGACTTTACATATCAATCATGCAAATGGTTTAAAGGAATTCCAAAAGAAATTGAATGTACCATTTGCATGTGCAAACCTTCTTAAGAAGTTTTACATTCATTAAACAATCCAATTCAACTTATTTCATTAGTAGAAAAAGCGTGGTTTATGACTAAATTTTAGTCACAAACAACATTTGCGACTAAAAATCAGCTTAGTAGCAAATGACAAATTACGAACAACACTAGTTGTAAACAATAGATGAAGTATTTGTTTTCATATAATACACATATGGCGATTTTACACATGTATCCAAGGATGAATTCTTGCAACTACACTTACAACTACAATGTACACCAAAATGCTCACACCTCGTAACCTAAGAATGTAACACATGGCATCATTTGAATTTTTTTCAACTATTCAATTAAAGCAATTTTATTGTGCCATGTGGTGGCATAAGATTGTGCCACCTCACAACTTAAGATTATAATCATTGAGGGTTAATTTAAGTTTGGACCACTTATGATAGGCCAATTGGCACTTGAGCTAGGCCTAGGTTAGGCCACCTAGCCTAATTAAGTGCCTAATGTACCTAGCATAATTTCAGGTCAAGCCATTTAAAATAGGCCATGTGGCACCTAGGCTATGCCCAGGCCACTTAACCATTGTCTAGCTTAGGTAGGTAGGTACTTAAGTCTAGGTCTAAAAATTTACAACAAAATCCAATTTTATTTTAAGCTTAGCCTATTGGGTGGAGCGAATGTGATTAGCTCCTCCCATGTGGCAATTGAAAAAAATCAATGTGTTTACACTAAACCAACCTATTTATATAGTTTGTAAATTTGGAACAGAAGATAAATAATATAGAATAAAATTTTAATTATAACTCCTAGTCGCATGGTTGTAGCCTAATTACAATTATTCCCTAACATATACTATTACATAACCTACCTACTAGGTAACATAAGTTTCTACTAGGTAGCTATTTAGATAATATTTATTTGAAGTAAGAATTTAAATAGTTTATAAATAGTTAATTATCCAAAATACTTATTTAGATAGCTTTTAAATAAATATTTATAATTAAATAGGCCTATTACGTAGTTAGTGGGTATGTATGTAGGTACGAAATAAATAGCTAGGTAACTAGATAGATAAATAGTACATAGGTAAGTGGTAGGTAGGGTATACGTACTTAATAAATAAATAGGTAGGTCGTAGGTAGGTATATGGTACATATGTGGGTACCTAGTAATTAAGTAGGTAGGTAGGTAATAGGTAGGTAAGCATTTAGTAGGTAGGTATATATGTATAGATAAATATGTATTATTAAATAATCTATATGTGTAACTATTAGGTAACATATATACCTTATGTAACTATAATGTAACTATTTTGGTTGCAAGTGCAACTAAATATATATATGAAGTTGCAAAACATACAAAAACATCATGGAAAGATGAAATAGGTCATAATTGCAACTTAGTTGAAACAAAGACCAAAATCCATCCAAATTTGAAAATTAATCGCATAACCAACCATTCATAGTTATAGGTGACATTTAATTGCATATAATCGCACAAGGAATGGTTGTAAATGACAAGATTTCTACTAATGTTTCATATGGTTTCAAATATTACATCGAACCCATGATTTTAGGTTTTTGAAATTTGCTTGACCACAAATTGAATAATAAAATAAAAGATTTGGCAAAAGATTTACCTTGATGCATTGAAGGGAAATTTGCAAAACTGATTTGGCTTCATTTCGATCAAACCCAACAATTGAATTATTAATTACAACATCAAAAATTTGTTGAAATCCATCTTCTTCCTTTTGAACTTCTTGTACCCATTGGATAAAGTGGCGAATGAGAATTTCATCTCCATCTAATCTCAATGGTGATCCATTCACAAGTCGAATCAACAATACTCCAAAGCTGTACATGTCACTTTTTGTTGATGCTTGATTTGAATGAATTTCTGGTGCCATATATCCGCTTGTTCCTGGCCTAGAAGTTGATGCTAATGCAATCTGAATTTAAATTTTCAAAAAAATCAATGATTTCAATGGGCATTGCATACATTGAATATACATGTTGAGTATACGTGTAATAAAACCCACACCCAAGATGGTCTAATACCAATAGGAAACTTGACTTTTTAAAAATCACAAAAGTTACAATCCTTGTGTCATTACTTGTGCACACCAGAAAAAACAAATTGTAATATAAAATGTGTAATTTCATGAATTATTACATTAAGTTTTTTTCAAATATTCATTTTACATTGTGATTGTTTATCATATTTATTCCATGACCTATAATAATGAAAATATAAAATCACTAAATTGTGGCCCACAATAATGTTCAAATTTGCAAGGTTCATAATTGCATTAAGATATAATGCCCATGCACTTAATCAACAAAAAAAGAATGGTGGGGCACATACCACATTTTCATCCCTGCCATGTAATTTTTTTGCCAATCCAAAATCAGATAATTTTGGGGTGTAATCCTTATCCAAAAGGATATTTCCCGGTTTGATGTCAAGATGAACAATGGTTGGATCACATTTATGATGCAAATGTGCTAATCCTTGAGCAACCCCTATAATGATGCATATTCGTTTGTCCCAATCCAAACGATTATCTCCATCGAGCCATTTGTCAATAGATGAATTTGAAATGTATTCATACACCAACATGTGTTTTAAACCTTCGATACAATAGCCCAAAAGACGAACCAAATTGATATGTTGAATTGATCCCAAGGTGTTCACTTCTGATATGAAAGATTTTTTTGCGCCTTCATTATGATTTCCACTCCATTCCAAAATTTTAATCGCAATTGGAATGCCTTTCCAACAACTTTGATACACTTCACCATAGGCTCCTTTCCCTAAACTTAATCCGAAATTCAATTCATTGTATGTAAAAGGTTGAATACTCGAGTTAAATGGCAATGATTCTATTATGGGTTGGTATTCATCTAACATCCATTTCAACCATTTTCGAGTTTGCAATATAAAATCATCATTTGGTTTGAGAAAATGAAGTTTATCCATAGCTTCCATTGCCGCTTGATATTTGTTTAAACTCCAATTTGTGTGGGCATAAGTTGTTAAAGTGAATGCATGGTTCGGTTCAAGAACATCAGCCTTGTCAAGGTCCTCCAAGGCTCCTTGATAATCATCTAACATCCTTTTGACCTCCCCACGACCCCTCAAAATGAATGCATTGTTTGGTTCAAGAACATCAGCCTTGTCGAGGTCCTCCAAGGCTCTTTGATAGTCATTTAGCATCCTTTTGACCTCTCCACGGACACTCAAAGTGAATGCATTGTTTGGTTCAAGAACATCAGCCTTATCAAGGTCCTCCAAGGCTCCTTGATAGTCATCTAGCATCTTTTTGACCTCTCCACGGACACGCAAAGTGAATGCATTGTTTGGTTCAAGAACATCAGCCTTGTCGAGGTCCTCCAAGGCTCCTTGATAGTCATCGAACTTCCTTTTGACATCCCCACGACGCTTCAAAGTGCATGCATTGTTTGGTTCAAGAACATCAGCCTTGTCCAGGTCCTCCAAGGCTCCTTGATAATCATTTAGCATCCCTTTGACCTTTCCACGAACACTCAAAGTGAATGCATCGTTTGGTTCAAGAACATCAGCCTTGTCAAGGTCCTCCAAGGCTCCTTGATAGTCATCCAACATCCTTTTGACATTTCCACGACGCATCAAAAGTGCATGCATTGTTTGGTTCAAGAACATTAGCCTTGTCGAGGTCCGCCAAGGCTCCTTGATAGTCATCTAACATCCTTTTCACCTCCCCACGATCCCTCAAAGTGAATGCATCATTTGGTTTAAGAACATCAGCCTTGTCAAGGTCCTCCAAGGCTTTTTGATAGTCATCTAGCATCGTTTTGGCCCTCCCACGACACCTCAAAATGAATGCATTGTTTGGTTTAAGAACATCAGCCTCGTCAAGGTCCTCCAAGGTTCCTTAATAGTTATGCAGCTTCCTTTTGACCTCTCCACGAACACTCAAAGTGAATGCATCGTTTGGTTCAAGAACATCAGCCTTGTCAAGGTCCTCCAAGGCTTTTTGATAGTCATCTAGCATATTTTTGACCTCTCCACGGACACGCAAAGTGAATGCATTGTTTGGTTCAAGAACATCAGCCTTGTCAAGGTCCTCCAAGGCTCCTTGATAGTCATCCAACTTCCTTTTGACCTCCCCACGACGCCTCAAAGTGCATGCATTGTTTGGTTCAAGAACATCAGCCTTGTCGAGGTCCTCCAAGGCTCCTTGATAGTCATCTAACATCTTTTTGACCTCCCCACGACGCCTCAAAGTGCATGCATTGTTTGGTTCAAGAACATCAGCCTTGTCGAGGTCCTCCAAGGCTCCTTGATAGTCATCTAATATCCTTTTGACCTCCCCACGACCCCTCAAAGTGAATGCATCATTTGGTTGAAGAACATCAGCCTTGTCAAGGTCCTTCAAGGCTCTTTGATAGTCATCTAACATCGTTTTGGCCTCCCCACGACACCTCAAAATGAATGCATTGTTTGGTTCAAAAACATCAGCCTTGTCCAAGTCCTCCAAGGCTCCTTGATAGTCATTTAGCATCCTTTTGACATCTCCACGGACACTCAAAGTGAATGCATTATTTGGTTCAAGAACATCAGCCTTGTTAAGGTCCTCCAAGGCTCCTTGATAGTCATCCAACATCCTTTTGACCTCCCCACGACGCCTCAAAGTGAATGCATTGTTTGGTTCAAGAACATCAACCTTGTCGAAGTCTTCCAAGGCTCCTTGATAGTCATCCAACATCCTTTTGACCTCCCCACGATCCCTCAAAGTGAATGCATTGTTTGGTTCAAGAACATCAGCCTTGTCGAGGTCCTCCAAGGCTCTTTGATAGTCATCTAACATCCTTTTGACCGCCCCACGACCCTTCAAAGTGAATGCATCGTTTGGTTTAAGAACATCAGCCTTGTCAAGGTCCTCCAAGGCTCCTTGATAGTCATTTAGCATCCTTTTGACGTCTCCACGGACACTCAAAGTGAATGCATTGTTTGGTTCAAGAACATCAGCCTTGTTAAGGTCCTCCAAGGCTCCTTGATAGTCATCGAGCATCCTTTTGACCTCTCCACGAAATCTCAAAGTGAATGCATTATTTGGTTCAAGAACATCAGCCTTGTCAAGGTCCTCCAAGGTTCCTTGATAGTTATGCAGCTTCCTTTTGACCTGTGCACGAACACTCAAAGTGAATGCATCGTTTGGTTCAAGAACATCAGCCTTGTCAAGGTCCTCCAAGGCTCCTTGATAGTTATCGAGCATCCTTTTGACCTGTCCACGAACACTCAAAGTGAATGCATCGTTTGGTTCAAGAACATCAGCTTTGTCAAGGTCCTCCAAGGCTCCTGGATAGTTATCAAGCATCCTTTTGACATGTCCACGAACACTCAAAGTGAATGCATCGTTTGGTTCAAGAACATCAGCCTTGTCAAGGTCCTCCAAGGCTCCTTGATAGTTATGCAGCTTCCTTTTGACCTCTCCACGAACACTCAAAGTGAATGCATCGTTTGGTTCAAGAACATCAGCCTTGTCAAGGTCCTCCAAGGCTCCTTGATAGTTATCGAGCATCCTTTTGACATTTCCACGACCCCTCAAAGTGAATGCATCGTTTGGTTCAAGAACATCAGCCTTGCCAAGGTCCTCCAAGGCTCCTTGATAGTTATGCAACATCCTTTTGACATCTCCACGACCCCTCAAAACGAATGCATCGTTTGGTTCAAGAACATTAGCCTTGTGAAGGTCTTTAAAGGCTTCTTGATAATCATCTAACATCTTTTTGACTTCTCCATGACCTCTTAAAGTGAATGCGTCGTTTGGTTGAAGATCATTAGCCTTGTCAAGGTCCTCCAAGGCTCCTTGATAGTCATCCAACATCTTTTTGACATCTTCACGACTCTTCAAAATGAATGCATGGTTTGGTTCAAGAACATGAACCTTGTCAAGGTCTTCCAAGGCTCCTTGATAATCATCCAACATCCTTTTGACATCTCCAGGAACACTCAAAGTGAATGCGTCATTTGGTTCAAGATCATTAGCTTTGTTAAGGTCCTCCAAGCCTCTTTGATAATCATCCAACATTTTTTTAACGTTTTGACAATTAGTCAAAATGACTACATTGTTTGGTTCAACAACATCAACCTTGTCAAGGTTTTCCAAGGCTCCTTGATAATCATCCAACATATTTTTGACCTCTCCATGAACAGTCAAAGTGACTGCATTGTTTGGTTCAAGAACATCAAGCTTGTGAAGGTCCTCCAAGGCTTGTTGATGGTCATCCCACATCTTTTTGACATCTCCACGAATCTTCAAAGTGGTGGCATTATTTGTTTTAAAAACATCAACCTTGTGAAGATCCTTCAAGGCTCTTTGATAGTTATCCAAAATCTT
>Ga0209208_10011968_pt1 | contig 11056 bp, 8 predicted proteins | sample S1TSphfallax_3_FD_187694 | JGI IMG/M metagenome (GOLD analysis project Ga0209208, IMG submission 187694) | Host-associated microbial communities from peat moss isolated from Minnesota, USA - S1T2_Fd - Sphagnum fallax MG (SPAdes) (version 2) | ecosystem: Host-associated > Plants > Peat moss >... | reverse complement strand
CAGTATGGATGGGGTTGTTCCTAAATACTTCTTCCTCTCCAATTAATAAGAAAAGAAGTGGATGATTTGTCTCTTCTTATTGCACATCCACATCCCAATTATCTTTGCATAGTAGGTACTAAGCTAGCCTGTATGTCAACCCTGTATGTGAATGAAAAGTGATTCAATCCATTTTGTGTATGGATGAAAAGTGATCTGCATCCATTCAGTTGGGCAGGTTATGGATGTTAAGGATGCTGGTTATGTTCAGTAATCAGCTCGTTGAGCCTAACTGGTTCAACCCTAGGCCAAACCTTTTTTGGTGACTAGTGGGCCTTTGATGGGTCCTGCACATCGTATTTTGGATGAAGGACAACTTTCATTGTGTTAGGATGAAAGTGGATTTGGACGGTCAGTTGGACCAAGTGTTGGGCAGTTATTAAAAAACATGAACAGACCCGACAGTTATCAGGGTAGTGGATTTTAGCAATTCATAAATCATAGTTCCTCAAAAGATCACATAACCAGTTCTTAATTATGCAATTAAATAAAATCTTTGACCTAAATATTGTTCAATTTTTCATGTTGATGGATGGGTGGGGCTGGGGAGACAATCAATAACACTCATGTTGGATTGTGATAAAACACAAGTGAAAGGCTGAAATAGAGGGCTGTGAGTGGACCTGCTCTCATACGGTATCAGAAGAAGAAGAAGAAGATGCTTTCAAAGAGCAAATTGTCAAATGTGTTTGGAGGAGGCAAAAGAAAAAAACAAAAAACTGGATCCTCCTGGAGACATCATGTATCTTGGATTCCCAATCTTGAGTGTTCTGGTGGCTGTACCCAAAAGAGGTACTTCAAAGTTCAAGCAAATGGCTGCAGTAGCTATGGACAAGAATGGAAACCCATGAACCTAACCCCTCCTTCCCCTATGTAGGTAGATCTACCTGGGGAAAGGTAAAGGGGGGGGTATCATCATAGGTTATAAGTTGATAGGGAATGTAACTTGTAAGTGGTTACAATGGAGGTTGGTAACTAGGTAAAGCATTTGGTTTTCTAATTCTAGTGATGAGTAATCAAAACACTCGTATGTGAAGGATTTTTTGTAATCCTTTGTATGGTTGTCCATGGAGCATTTCAAAGACAATTTCAAAAATAATTATCTCATTTTGAAGCTTAACTATTTCATTTCTTTCTTAATAACTACTTTTTTTTTCTATTAACTTTCTTCATAACAATCTCTCAGCTTTCCTTATAATTACATCCATTTTATTACCTCCGTACCTCTCTTTTTTTTCCCTATTCACCAAAAGGTATATGGAAAAATAAAATAACATGTGTTTTTTCATGTCCATGAAATCTATATTAATTTAAATTAAATTTAACATTGACATAAATAATGATGAATTATTGAAAACCATATAAAAACATAAGAAAAATAAAATTTGTTGATCATCACTAGTAGTGCGCAGCATCATGGAGCTCAAATAGGTAGTTAGATGCATGTGGATAGTTAGTTTATTGTTAATCAGCATGGTTAAGTAAGGGACAGAAATACAATGCACAAGCATTTGCTCGCCACACACCATGCATCATCATCCCTCATGGTGCGCACATTGGTGGATGTTGCTTCACTCTGATGAGAGTGGATGGATGGTGGGTGGATTCTTTTTCTTTGGGTTCCAATTCTTTAGTTCACCATGGTGGTTGGCTTATTAGTCTTTGTTTGTACTACTTACCCATTAACAATCCACTAGTGGTAATTAGTATTGACAAGTTCCTCTTTAGGTTGCAATGTTGAACCTGGGGTTCAAGTTCTTGTGACCCATACATGAACTAGCATCTCTTTGGTGGAATTGATACAAGAACTGTGGGACTAGCCTTTTGCTTTGAAAGATAACTTTTGAACTCAAGTTCAGGTTCTTTAGATACAAAGCAAGTTGAATTTTTTTTGAAAAATTGACAAGATTAATGAATTTTACAAATAAGTAGTTGGTTTTAATTAGTTTTAGAGCTCCATGTCTATATAATCCCCAATTTTGATTTGTTGAGAAACTCTATATCTATAGAATCTCCAATCTTGAGGAGTGTGTAATATAAAAGTGAAATCAGATCTGGCTTTTTAACCAAGTCCAAAGGTTCTTAAATTTGAAAAAATGTGCCAATACCAAAATCACAGAATTTATCTCATATCGTCCTACTAGTGCACACACTGGATGCACTACAAGCAAAAAATTGTAGCAAAGAGACTTCAAGCTCAGCATCTAGCGCATCGAGTGCATCACTAGATGCTGAGCTTGAAGTCTTCTTGCTGCAACTGGATGCACTAGGTGCGGAGCTTGAAGTCTCTTTGTTGCAATTTTTTGCTTGTTATGGAAGATGTTGATCTCCCTAGCTCAATTTCAGGTTATCTTCCAGTTGGGCTTCGGATCCTCATCTTGTGTACAGGAGCAGGGACAAGAGTAGGGAGTTCAAGAGGCAGAGGTGCTTGCAGAGAATGGGGGCAAACTAGAGTCCAATAGAAGCATTCAGAATTTGTTGGACATTTGGGAGGAGAATCACATCATCTATTACATTACTCTAGAAATTGATTTATGCCAACAATTTTTTAAATAAAGCAAAACTCACAAGGCTAATTTCAGGTCAAAAGAGACTAGGTCACAAGCTTTGTGTTTCCTCTCAGCTATCTGTGTTTTCTGCAACTCTCCAGGTTTGTGTTTCCTCTAAGTTCTATCTCTGGGCAGCTCTCTGTCTCTGTGCACACTCTCATATGTTCATGCACCTTGTGCAAAATGATGCACCTAAGCTTTTTGTTTTTGCAAAAGTGCTGAGTCTTCAAACAGGCACATCAAAATAGTTTACACAACAGATGAAATTGTCTGGTTGAGAACTGCCAGTTGAAATTCTTGCTGTTGTTACAACCCAAACAACCCAGCTGAGAAATTTCTAGCAGCAATGACTCAACTACAATGAGATAGCTGACTCTGTCAACCATGCAAAGAACTGACTAAATTTTGGTACAGAAAACATTGCACCTTTCTCCAGTATACAGCAACAGAAATCCAATCATCTTTCTGGTCAGTATCAATGTTTGATTAGAAAACCAATGGCCCTAATTCTGTCTGAATAGAAAACCAAGCTGTGAGCTCTCTGTGGAATCTGTCTTGCAAGCCAGGTGTTGGATTTTTTTACCTGTGAACTTAATCTCTAGATCCAGATTATAAGATATAATCTACTCACCCAACAACTCAATATATAATAATCTCATCACTGACAGCAATCTTCAGCTTCCCAGGGGATATGTACAGAGCATCTGCTTCCTATGTGACCCATCAAGTTGGCACAGGGTAGTAATCTGCCGGTGTGCCAAGAGTCCTTGCCACCACCATGGCTACGAGCAGAGCAAGAATCAAAACTAAGCAGCCACTGAGAAATATCTCAGAATAATGAGACAATTTTCTCATGATATGCTTCCTGGCAGATCCTACAATTGGGCTTTGATGAAGTCTTTCATTCCACCAGTCCTCCTTCTCTGTCTCTGTTAAATTGATCAAAGTTGATACACCTTCCTGTTCCCTGCTTCCTTTGTCAAATTTGGTAACCAACCCCATTACAGAAGCTGCACTTGCCCTGTCAAAGGTAGAGCAGCACTCCCCTACTCCTTGTTCATCTTCCTTACTTCTTGGTACGGCCATAGTTGTGACATTGGAAATTATATCATCAGAATTCCGAACAACCCCCATTCCTACAACTGAGTTTCGAAGCTCTGTGCATGATGCACAGGTGTGCTGATCAGCAGCTATCTTTTCCCTAAACCTTCGGAGTGACTTTGGGGTCAATCGGTTTGTCCCAATGTCATCTCCCTTACAGCTGCCGGGTTCATGTTTTTGCTGTCTTGCATAGTCTAAGCCACTGTCAAGTGAGTATGTCTTGCAAGGGACAGCAGGCATGGGAGAAACTGCTTGTGGACTTGAGCCCTCAACAAATGAGAGCTTACCAGATGAATTAAAAGCTTTATGAATGCTTGTTTGTCTTCTCTCAATCTCCACCTCGCTACAATTTTCTTCTGAAGCTATTGGATTGTCCATTACACTCCACCCCTCATTGCTTGATGTGTCCAGGTCCATGTCAGCATCTCCAGAAAGCCGACCAATCCATCCTCTAACTCCCTCATGTGGCTGTGAGTCCTGGTCAATCACATTGCTGTCTGATAATGGACTCCCAAGATCGGACTGCAATGATCGTACCAGCTTTCGTGGTGTAGCAAATGGCTGAAAATCCTCTGTAGTTATCAGCAACCTTGGCTTCTGCTCACCTCAAAACAACAATTAGTTATCAAAACCAGGTATTTCATTTGTATCTGTAATTGGTGAGAACCTGATTACTCTTCTGCAACTGAAAAGCATCCACTGGAGAAAAACAGAATAAAAGAGATGAAGGAAAAACGTATATCCTACCAGCATGCTGAAACCATCCTGTGTGTCCTTGGATGCACATGGAAACTGGATGGAAGGGGTGCATGAGGTCCCTTCCTTTCCATAACTAGCTTTTAAATTTGTCTCTGCTCCACCTTGCAAGGAGCTGTGCCTCCTCAGTAGTTTGCGTCTGTTGACCACTCCACTCTCAAAGTCTTTCACATTGCTTGCACAGTCCCGAATGCTGCCATTCATTGAGCAAAGCTCACTGCCACCTGATATTATATAGTTACTTGGCTTGCTATGGCATGAATCTGAGGCACTCTGAACACACACACTGAGCACCATGGACTCAGGGCTCTGGGATGCCAATCCTGTATCCAACTCTGGTACCCTAGTTTCCCTCAAGCTTCCCTGCAGAAAATTTTCACAGTTGCCAGGATTGCCTTCCTCCAGTTCACTCCTAACAAAGGCATCCTTTCCAGCTATCATAACTTCATCCTCTGCACTTGTATCCCCTCCTACCTGCCCAGACTGTCCCATGATTGTTGACTCTAGTGGGCTTTCGCTCAAAGCAACTCCGCCTTCCACAATGTCCTGGGAGATCCACAGCAATGATTCTAGATCCTTTTTCCCACCCATTTCTCCCTGTTGCTGCAAATCCATCTCTACCTCATCACTAGGCAAATGGAGAGAGGTATTGAATGAGCCCACAAGTGGAGACTTGCCCCCCCAAACAGCATCACTCTGCATTTCTGAGTTTTGAGAGGGCACATTCTCCTTTGCATCAGCTGCAGAAAGACAGCAAAAACTGTTCTGTATTAGGAAATTTGACCCCTCATGTATATTATAAACTGGAGTTCAAAATGATAAAAAGTGTCTGGACACTTACAGTTGTGAATGTAGGAGTCACAATCATCATCCATGCTGAAAGAGGTCAGGGCAACTGACTTCTGCATGTGTGCCTGACCCCTTGCAGGAAAGAGAGGAGTTCGTCTCATCCTGGCATCAATGCCCTTGCCAGTACGGGAGGGTGAAGACACTTTCAGTGAAGGCTCTGATCCTGTGGTAGAAGGAGAGAGAGAACTATGAGAGCCCCACAAGCTTCTCCGACGAGGTGTCAGTTTTGGAGCTGTGCCCAGGGGCTCATCCGCATCTTTGTTTTGATCATCATCTGCTGCTGTTGCCATCTTTGCAGTTTGCAAGGCCTCCCACACTGCAGTGCGAACATGAGGCATCTTATCAAGCCGAAAGCTTTCCAACACCTCGATTGTGGAGTTGAGCTCTAAAGCAAGTTTGTCCTTATCCACGACTGAAACCACAGCTTGCAACATCTTGGCTGCACATTTCCGGTGTTTCCATGAAGTTGAGCTCGCTCTTAAAATCTCCTCACCAGCATGGAGAAGCTCTGGCCCATAGACACTCAGGGCACTTGGGTTCATGACAGCCAGCGAGCATGCTAGCTGCATGTGGGCAACTGTGCGAGTTGCTTTGTCTCCCAGTGCAGCTGTTGTGCGCTGGCAGACTTCACTCACAAGTCCAGCTGATGCATGTTTCCATTTCTCTGATTCAACTAGTGATTGCACACATGTAGCAGCCCCCGCAGCTACTGGCTCCAGTTTTCCTATAGACAAGGAAGGAAGTTCAGAGTTCAGACCCCACTGAGCAGGTCTCTCTAATCACAGAAATTTTTTGCCCTTGCTTGCTATTCCCCTTCATGGATTCATGGGTTTCTTAACATAGCAACAGGCAGATTGCTGCCGGTAGAAACAAAAGAGGTGGCATTTCTGTTACCTGCAATTGCTTCTACTAGTGGTTGTGCAACCTCTCGGACAACTTCTTCAGCTTCTGTCACGCTGGTGTTGGAATCAATGGAGTACCTTACCAGTGCAGAGACCACCTTAGCACATGCTTGATGCAGCTGTGGTGAGCTTCCACTTGCTGACAGAGACCGTGTCACGGTGGCCATCACTCTTGGGAGTTGTGGGATGATGAGCTTGCCATGGACTCGTGCTACTTCCTCATACAGGGAAATAGCATAAGAGCGTGAACCTCCTGTTTCTTTCGACTCTGACACCTGTTGCCACCAGAAACCCTTTCTTGCTCAACAAAAGATGCTCAAAACCTGTTTTACAGAGTGAAGCCTGCATTTGCTGAGAAGAAAAAAGAAGAGGGAACCAGTCTGTTAAAGTGTGCTGAGAGGAAACTCGCCACCTCTGTTGCGCCTACAGCATCCTACTCATGGAGATGGAAATTTTCTAATGGCCATGAACCTCGATACCTTGCCGAAGCCACAGGAGCTCCTCAAATGGAGCCTCATGCTTAAGAATCAGCTTCATGCTGCGCACTACTGTCAAAAGGAGAAAACAAAAACTGCACCAAGCAATGACAGGTTGTGAAGACAAAACTGACCTGTGCGAGAAAGCGCGGAACAGAGGCGGGCTCAAGATTCTCCACACAGTGTTTGAGAGAGTCCATGGCAATGCGCCGGCTTTCTCCATCTTTCTCCAGCTTCGCCAGGTCTTGTTTGACGAGTGGACTCATGTACTGCATCCCGCCTTCCTCCTTCATCTTCGTCTTCTCCGCTCCCGAAGAAGAAAGAAGAAGGTAAAAGAAGAAAACAGCCTTATTACAGGAGCAGAAGAAGAATAACACAAACACTAATAAGAGAACACAAAACGCTGCGAAAGACTCGAAAGAGAGTAACAGATAGCGAGAACAACAACAAGAAAAAAAAAACCAGAACAAGAACGAACCAGATAGACCGACAACAAACGCAGCTAGGGACGCAAAGCACAGCACGCTCCTTACTTCTTCGAGGAAGCAACAAAACAAGACAAACCTCTCTTCACCCCCGCCCACCAAAAAAAACTCAGAAAAAAAAAGAAAAAAATCAGAAAAAATATTCCCAAAAAAAGAAGTATCAAAAGCAAAGAGATCCGTTACGTACTGAATAGCCTCGGGCGCAAGAAATTGCAGAACAAAAAAGCTCAACAGTCGTAGACAACCGTGACGGAGAGACAGAGAGACAGAGAGAACGACTCTGAGGTTTCTGCACGTAAGGGAATGCGCGCGACGCGTGGTTTTCTGCACTGTTTTTTATAAAGCGAGAGTGAAAGCGAGCGTCGCACAGTTTCATCTACGTTTGCAGCACGCGCGTGAAAAGAGAAGGGGGGGTGGGGGTGTTGGGGATCCAATTTGTTTTTTGGGTTAAAAAAAAGGAAAAACCTAAGTTGAGCAAAAATCAATGGTTTTGGGGGTGTTTTTGCTCTTTGGGTATTGTTATTATTAACTATTGGACACAGGCTTTTTTTGACACTTGAAAAAAAAATCTTCTTTTGCTTTTAATGGATTCCATAACTTTTAGGCCTTTTGTTTTTTCGCGTTTCATAAATGATTACATTAATGCGCATTTTCTATAAATGTAAAACCCAATAAATGGGTTTTTGTGGCAGCAGATTATATTTTTCATAATAAAGCTCATTTTGAAATTTGGACTATTCCCATTATAAACAAAATTTGGATCTATTATATGACCACTTGTTAGTATATGATTGGCCATTCCAAATGGTATGTAAAAGCCACTAATCCTTACTTAATTAAGTGCCTTCTGATTTTTGAAAGAGCATTTTATACCTATTGACAAATTAGAGTTAACCCTAAAGTCACCCTGTCTTTGGGCCTGCTTTCACCCCCTATACCCTATTTCGGTGGTATCTCCAAAGCAAAGAAATTTTATTAAATCTCAGTATGAAATGCTGAAACTCAGCATTTAATGCACAAGGTTCGAGAGTAACTATAGTAGTTGTGCAGGTAGGAGCAGTGAAGAAAATATATGTAGCAGCAGCGGAGGCGCTTAGGGGAAAGGAAAGACAGGATGAAACTCAGTTTACCACAGAAATTGCTGGAAAAAAAACTAGTCCGGATCCCAGTTTTTTCGTTTTGTAAAATTTTCATTACCAGTTACACATTTGATGCCCTATTATGCCGAAACTGCCCGTTTTTGACCCCTAGTCCCGGGACTTTACTACGGATAACTCTATTGTGAACACAATTTTGGTCTCTTTTTTTTGTCTTGTAAAGGAACCTATAATCCCATGGAAAAGCTTAGTGGAAACTACATGTACATCATGCACACACATCATGATGATCATGATCATGGTGAAAGGAGAAAGGATGCATGTGTTTGAGAAATGATACATAACCATTGCTTGGTAGAATCTTGAGGCTCTAATTGGTTGTCAAGGCACAAGTTGCAACCCATAACCTTCAAACTCCATTTGATTAGCAAGCTACTAGTTAGCACAAGGCCACCTGGGCTCTCATTGGCGGAACAATTACATAATCCTTCACTACTTGGATGAACATTTTATAATTATTTTTTGAATGGATCGCAACTTGATTCTCACAAGTGATGGTTATGTTTGGTAATAGTCTTAAGTGCAATAGTTACACTCCTTGACTATTCGCAATAACATGTGTCTATTGCATGTTACATAGTCCATAAAATCTTGAATTAAAATTTGTTAGTTATAGAGTATGGCACCTTATGCATTGGAATAAGTCTGGCAATTGTGTTGATGGTAGGGTTGCCAAAAGGGACATCCTAGAAGTCCTCATGGCATCCCTAGCAAGTGATAATTTTTTAATATAATTACCTAAATTCAGTTTTTTTTTTGTTTGGTGAAGCTTTGAACTTGTGTTATCCCAATGCCCGTTTCATTTTTTAATGTGTGTCATGGAGCTTTTGACATGCTTCTCAACATCCCAATCGCTCAATGAGAATAAAAACATATGTCTACATCCCTCTACATGCTTTTTGATGTGTTTTTCAACACATCAAAACCTAAATGCCATCTTTCCTAGTGCCCTTGTCGACCCCCATTGTCTTTCTCGATGCCCTTGTTGCTTGAAAAAGGAATTTTAAATGGGTCTTTTCCACATGGCATCCTTCCCAACACATATGGCACCCCCCCAACATCCTTCCCAATGCCCCCAACACACCCAGCATCCTTCTTATGCCATTATCATCCCTTGTCACTTGGAAGAATATATATATATATAATTAAACTCCACCTTGGTATGGCCCTTGTTGTCCTCACCATCCCTTGCCATCCCCCATTGTATTCTTGCCATTCCCCCATCAACATCCTTGTCATCTCTCATCATTCTTGTTGTCCTATCCTTCCCTTGCCATGTCTCATGGTCCCAAATGTCATTTGGACATTTTTTCATGAAACCAAATCAAGACATCCCCAAACCAAAATGCCCCATCCAGATTTGGAGTTTTGCCATGGACACATAGGTTTGGAACTATGGTAGGTTTATGTCCTACCCATGAGGGACACTAGCAACCTTATGTTGATGATACCTCATGCCATGGAATAAGGCCAAGATTATGAGGTTAATATTGTATGCCTAAAGGTTTACATGTTGGGGGAGGGTTTTTTAACTTGGTAGAGTGTATGCTCTTATTCATGTGCTTTCTCCTTCTTTGTCCAAGATGCAAACTTAGGATTTGAAAAATCACAACCTCTTTTGAAGGAAAGAGCATTTTTTTGCCTTTGCAATTTAAAAAACCAATTAAGGTTTTTTTTTGTTTTTAAAGCACAATACAAGACCACCAAAGGCTAAGGAACAGCATGTGACTCAAAGGTAAGGCTTTGCAACATGACATGAACTTGTATAATTTGTTATTTGTGATTGGAATCTAATTCAATATGAATATAATTTTTGGGGTTTTTTTTTTTTTTTTGGTTTGAGAGTTTTTTTTTCATGGTTTAGTTCTGGAGTCTCATTTTTCATGTTTTGAATTTTTTGAAATTTGTATGCATGTTTTCATGTGACTTTTTAATTTCAATAATATTAGGGTGCTAATTTTATAACACATAATAATAAACACCATAATAACCAACAAAAAACTAGTTTTAAATGAATAAGAGGGTACCCATGAAATTGGGAAAAGGAGGTTCTTTCAAAACATTCCAAAACCAAGCATGTAACACAATTTTTGAGAAAAGGCCCTTAATGAGCAAGGGGCGGTGTTGGTCCATAATACCATTGTAGATGAGCTCGAGGGGAAAGGGGGATGCATGTGTGTAATACATTCATCATTGCAACATGAGTTCACATCAATGCTCACACATTTACGCATAATGGGGCTGTCATAAGAGTCTCAAATGTTTTTCCTTTTAAGCATTTTGTGCACCATATCTATTTCTAATTCTAGTTTTCCATCAATGTCAATCCTCCAAAGCTTTGTCAAGACTTCCATTGATATCTTCAATTGCTCTTGGGCCTTTAGTGTCCAAACATGTTCTCCAACACTTAAGTTCTCAAAGTTCACTCTCCTACCACTTTGAGCCTTGGAGGTTCAAAAGGTCTAAGCAACTTCCATTGGGGTTAAAAATGAACAATATAAAATGTCCCAAAATAAAGGGAGGGGCTCAAAAATAATAATAGTCCAACCTCTAGTGAACACATATTCTTCCATGTGCAACTAAAGTGGATCTTATAATTGACCATGCTTGATTTCATACACAAAAAAACATCCTTCAAATCACTAAACAATGTGGACCTTCTTCCAAACAACTCCATTTACAACAATGAACACATATGTGTGTAGGCACAATTTGCCCTTCAAAAAAAAAAAGAGAGAGAGA